>PDYJ01002302.1_pt1:1112500-1402500 | contig 2087314 bp, 1640 predicted proteins | sample 1430841 | NCBI WGS metagenome assembly PDYJ01 (sample SAMN07237672, study PRJNA390542) | Gut metagenome, whole genome shotgun sequencing project. | isolation source: fecal pellets | host: Mus musculus | place: USA: New York, NY | collected 2016-10 | reverse complement strand
GACTCTCATCGCCTTGTTCAGACTCGCTTTCGCTTCGGCTCCGGGTCTGAAACCCTTAGCCTCGCCGCCGCCGGCAACTCGTAGGTTCATTATGCAAAAGGCACGCCGTCACCACACGAAGTGGCTCCGACCGCTTGTAGGCACATGATTTCAGGGGCTGTTTCACTCCTCTGTTCGAGGTTCTTTTCACCTTTCCCTCACGGTACTGGTTCGCTATCGGTCTCTCGGTAGTATTTAGCCTTACGGGATGGTCCCCGCGGATTCGGCCAGGATTTCTCGTGTCCCGGCTTACTCAGGTGCCGTCTCTGTCAAGAATCCGTTTTCGCCTACGGGGCTGTCACCCGCTGCGGCTCCTCTTTCCAGAGGATTCGGCTAACTTTATCTTATCCATTTGTTGACGGTCCTACAACCCCGGTCGGTGCCGAAACACCGCCGGTTTGGGCTCTTGCGCGTTCGCTCGCCACTACTTGCGCAATCGTTGGTTTACTTTCTTTTCCTCCGGGTACTGAGATGTTTCAGTTCCCCGGGTTAGCTCCCTCCTTTAAGGAGGGTGGCACGGTCGCCCGTGTCGGGTTGCCCCATTCGGACATCTGCGGATCACAGGATATTTGCTCCTACCCGCAGCTTTTCGCAGCTTATCACGTCCTTCGTCGCCTCCGAGAGCCAAGGCATCCTTCATGTGCCCTTCTCTCCTTTCTTTATGACCTTTTTACTTGGTTACAATCGGTGTCACATACCTGACTTTTCGTCCGCCTCAGCTTCCGCTTCGACGGCCTCGAGCCTCAGTGATTCGTTTTTTTTATGATTGTTACTCGTTGTGTTTGATTTGCTTCACGCGATTCTTAATTCTGTAGAATCACGCTCGCTTTCCAGTATGTCAATGTCCTCTCTTAATGTGTGGAGAATAACGGATTCGAACCGTTGACCCCCTGCTTGCAAAGCAGGTGCTCTAGCCAGCTGAGCTAATCCCCCTCACCGTATGACGCCACAGCGCATACGTTGTAAGGCAATAGACGTCGAGAAAGCAGTCAAGAGGACTCTGTGAGGGTCATATTCTCCTGTCATGTCTAAATTTCCTTCAGTGTCCGTGGCCGTTATTCCGCGCTTGTCGCGCGGCGACTTCCGTCGGCTCCAGAAAGGAGGTGTTCCAGCCGCACCTTCCGGTACGGCTACCTTGTTACGACTTAGCCCCAGTCACCGGTTTTACCTTAGGACGCTCCTTGCGGTTGCATACTTCAGGCACTCCCGGCTTCCATGGCTTGACGGGCGGTGTGTACAAGGCCCGGGAACGTATTCACCGCGCCATGGCTGATGCGCGATTACTAGCGAATCCAGCTTCACGGAGTCGGGTTGCAGACTCCGATCCGAACTGAGACAGGCTTTCGAGTTCCGCTCGGTGTCGCCACCTGGCTTCTCTCTGTACCTGCCATTGTAACACGTGTGTCGCCCCGGACGTAAGGGCCGTGCTGATTTGACGTCATCCCCGCCTTCCTCTCAGCTTGCGCCGGCAGTCTCGCCAGAGTCCCCAACTTGACTTGATGGTAACTGGCGATAGGGGTTGCGCTCGTTATGGCACTTAAGCCGACACCTCACGGCACGAGCTGACGACAACCATGCAGCACCTCGACACAGGCCCCGTAGGGCTACCTCCTTTCAAAAGTATTCCTGTGTCGTTTGAGCCCGGGTAAGGTTCCTCGCGTATCATCGAATTAAACCACATGTTCCTCCGCTTGTGCGGGCCCCCGTCAATTCCTTTGAGTTTCACCGTTGCCGGCGTACTCCCCAGGTGGAACACTTAACGCTTTCGCTGTACCACTCAGCCATCATTCTGGCCGAACAGTTAGTGTTCATCGTTTACTGCGTGGACTACCAGGGTATCTAATCCTGTTCGATACCCACGCTTTCGTGCATGAGCGTCAGTTGCGCGCCGGTATGCTGCCTTCGCAATCGGAGTTCTGCGTGATATCTATGCATTTCACCGCTACACCACGCATTCCGCATACTTCTCGCGCACTCAAGGGATGCAGTTTCAACGGCAGTACGGGGTTGAGCCCCGCAATTTGACCGCTGACTTGCACCTCCGCCTGCGCACCCTTTAAACCCAATAAATCCGGATAACGCTCGCATCCTCCGTATTACCGCGGCTGCTGGCACGGAGTTAGCCGATGCTTTTTCTTCGGGTACTCTCAATGAGTCACACGTGACTCGCTTTGCTCCCCGACAAAAGAGGTTTACAACCCGTAGGGCCGTCTTCCCTCACGCGACTTGGCTGGTTCAGCCTCTCGGCCATTGACCAATATTCCTCACTGCTGCCTCCCGTAGGAGTCTGGTCCGTGTCTCAGTACCAGTGTGGGGGACCTTCCTCTCAGAACCCCTACGCATCGTCGCCTCGGTGGGCCGTTACCCCGCCGACTAGCTAATGCGCCGCATGGCCATCCGCAGCCGATAAATCTTTAAACATCGGGAGATGCCTCCCAACGTTGTTACGCGGTATTAGACGGAATTTCTTCCGCTTATCCCCCTGCTGCGGGCAGGTTCCATACGTGTTACTCACCCGTGCGCCGGTCGCCGGCAGTAGTGCAAGCACTACCCCGCTGCCCCTCGACTTGCATGTGTTAAGCCTGTCGCTAGCGTTCATCCTGAGCCAGGATCAAACTCTCCGTTGTTGTTTATCTATTTCTATTTTCTTTCAAAAATCAAAATGCGACAAACAAAAAATTCATTTGTTGTTGCTTTCGCTCGGCGGTCTGTCCTTTGCGGCCCTGTGGACGCTGAATCTATATGGATATTCAGAATTGACTTGAGAACATCATTACCTATTATTAATAATGACTCTTGTACTACTTTCTATCTTGTCTATTGTAATTCTTTCAATGTGCTCTTTCCGCGCTTCCGAGGTATTCGGGAAAACTCTTGCGAAATGTTTTGCAAAGTTATGAACAATTTTTCATTCCTGCAAATCTTTAACGAATTTTTAACATCGTTTTAACATTTCCATCTCAACTTTGAGATACTTGCCAGCGTTATTCCTTTTTAACCGCCTCACCGCTGTGAGGGGTGCTTCTCAAAAGCGAGTGCAAAGGTAGACACTTTCCATTTATCCTCCAAATTTTCATACCTATTTTAACACTTATTTAACACTTGTTTTGAGACTCGCTTTTGACAATATTTTATACACCACTGAGTGTCAATTTAATACACCAAACACTCCCGCACACGCTTTTTATGCCATTTTTTATGGAATAATATTTGCATCCGCCAAGTTATCGTCACCTCATTATAGCGGATGCTCCCGCTAAATATACCACACAAGTCACAAAAAAATTATCGCGACGCTCTATTTTATATAAAAACGCGTCGCGATAATCATGCATTTCTATCCTGACTTCATTCTATAATTGTTTCTGAGGATACATGTCATCCCACCATGACGGATCATCCTGAAGATATTTGGTAAACCACGCAAGCATAGTGTCAAGCCACTTTTCACGCTTGTCAAAGTCGAGAATATGATGATCTTGCCCCTTGACAGCAACCATCGCGGTCTCCTTTCCGAGCAATTTGAGAGCTGTAAACATCTGTATGCTCTCTCCGACCGGTACGTTGGTGTCGGCATCACCGTGGAGGAAGAGCAGCGGCGTATTGACTTTGTCGGCATTGTAAAGAGGACTGCGGGCCACATAGAGCTCACGGTCAGACCACGGATATTTATTGGCCATACTCACTTCGCTGTAAGAATAGCCCCAGTAACCTTCACCCCAATAGCTGGTGTGGTCGCTTATGCCCGCATGCGACACGGCAGCAGCAAATATATCGGTGACCGTCTGGAGATACTGTGTCATAAAACCTCCATAGGAGGCACCGCAACATCCCACCTTAGAGGCATCGGCATAGGGATGTTGGGCACAGAACTGTTTCACACCGTCGATTATATCCTGGGCCACCCCCTCGCCGGCCGTGGCAACATGACGCGACGAAAACTCCTGACCGAAGCCCGTGGCCCCGCTGGGGTTGATGACGAGCGAGATGAATCCGTGAGAAGCAAAAAGGTGGGGATTGTAGGTGGTGTCAAGAAAACGGCCGACAGGGCTGCATCCGCCGTAGTAATATACTATGACCGGATATTTCTTCTCCGGGTCAAAATCCGGCGGAAGATTATAGTAGGCATAGATGGTGTCGCCACGGCTTCCCTTGAATGTCCAGTCGTGGGTCGGGACGATGTTCACCCCTTCGGTACGCTCAGGAGCGAGGTCGTCACGCAGCGTGGAGCGGAGTTTACGCGTGTCGAGTGTGTAAAGACGCGCGGCGTTGTCGGCTCCCTGGCCATAATAGGCGAGAACCGGAGCGTCGGACGCTATGCCGTAGCCTTTGACATAATATTCATTCACGCCAAGCGACTCTACCTTGCCCGTGGAGGGGTTCACACGATAGAGCGGCTTGCTGTCGCGATGCTCGGCCGAGAAGTATATACACCCGTCGGCTCGGCTCCATCTCATGCGGTCGAGCGACGGATCAAAATCGCGGGTAAGCGGAGTGGCCTTGCGTGTGGCGACATCAATAAGAAACAATTGATTGTCGACCATGCTCGGCACCATATCGTCGGGCAGATTGCGGCCCACACCTTCAAAAGCCTCGGGCGAACCTATCACAGCCACTTTGGTCGCGTCGGGCGACAGCATGGCGGTACCCAGAAAAGGCTCTCGGCTGCACACTGTGTCGACACTCATGTCGGAAAGCGAGAGCAGATACATCGACACGAGCGATGACGGACGTTTGCCGAGATTGTCTTCCGACACCTGAAACAACACTTTGTTACCATCGTCGGATATACCGGAAAGCCATGTCTGTTTATGACCGAACGTGAGCGGCACCGAGAGGCCGGTGGCAAAGTCATACTTCATCAACTGTCCGCGGTCGCGCCATCCGGGCTGACGGTCTTCGGGCGTGATTATCTGATAGAGCCCGTCGTTCTTTTCCTTGGGCCCGTTGATTTTATTGGAATAGACAATGAAATCCTCAGTCGGAGCTATCGTAAACTGACGTGTGGGCAATCCGGCTGCCATCACTTTCTCCGCGCCTGTAGCCGGATCGACCGTAACGAGCTGCGTCTTGCCTCCACGTTCACGTGTGTAATAGAGCTGCTCGCTGCGTGGCATCCACGACATCGACCGATTGCCGCGCATAAGTTCGCGACCGCTTGAAAGGTCTGTGAGCACATATTCCCATCCGCTGTTCTTGCCGTCAGCCTCGACATGATAATAGCCCGTATACATATATCTGCCGCGCGGCGATACCGACACCGAACCGATAAACCGGCCGGTAAAGATGTCGCGGGTACAATAACGACGTCCGCCCGAGGGGTTGACGGTGAAATACTGTGGAGACGAGGTCTCGACGGCTACTTTGAGCGTATCGGCGGCCGAACTGTCGGAAAGACACTTCAGCACCACTTCGCGAGTGCGCGGGGTGAGCTTGAGCTCATTGCCCGAATACTTCTTGCCGTCGACATACATCTCATAGTTGCGGATGCCTGTCACCTTGAGACGGGCTGAGGCGTAATGGGAGTTGTCGAGCGTGAACGACAGCAGATGGAGAGCATCGCCCTTGGTGGCGGGAAGCACCGAGTCGGTAAACTGACGGCCGCGCGCCGCAAGGTCAAGCGAGACGGGGGTGGACAGTTTTGACCTGACCTCATACTTCCGGGCCGACATGTCGACACTGTCCATCATATAGGGCGATGTGACAGCATAGGGACCTGCATAGCTGAACGTCGTGACGTCAATGGTCTCGGCCGCACACACGGCACTGACGCCAAGCGCGAGGAGGGTGGGAAATGTACGCAATTTCATGATTATATCAGTGTAATGGTATATGTAGTTACTTGTGAGGCAAAGATAACAAGAATTTCTGACGGTCAAAACACTATCGCACACAAAAAAAGCAGGGACTCCCTCAATAGGGGAATCCCTGCATATGTATATCAAAGTTATGCTTCGAGGCAAAGATTAGGCCTGGGGCATCTTGGTGCGCTTGCCATAACCATAGGCAGCGTCCTTGCCGAGCTCTTCCTGGATGCGGAGGAGCTGGTTGTACTTGGCCATACGGTCGGAACGGCTTGCCGAACCGGTCTTGATCTGGCCGGCGTTGGTAGCAACGGCGATGTCGGCGATAGTAGCGTCCTCGGTCTCGCCCGAACGGTGAGAGATGACAGCGGTGTAGCCGTTACGCTGAGCGAGCTCAACGGCGCGGAGGGTCTCGGTGAGCGAGCCGATCTGGTTAACCTTAACGAGAATCGAGTTGGCGCAGCCTTCCTCGATACCACGCTGGAGATACTTGACGTTGGTCACGAACAGGTCGTCGCCAACGAGCTGGCAACGGTTGCCGATAAGGTCAGTAAGCACCTTCCAGCCGGCCCAGTCGTTCTCGCCCATACCGTCCTCGATAGAGTCGATAGGATACTTCTCTACGAGCTCCTGGAGATACTTGGCCTGTTCAGCACTGCTGAGCTTGGGAGCGTCAGCACCCTGCTTCCAGGTGTAGTCATAGATAAACGAGCCGTCGGCCTGCTCCTTGGCAAACTCCGAAGCAGCGCAGTCGAGACCTATGGTCACATCCTTGCCGGGCACGTAGCCAGCGAGCTCGATAGCCTTGATGATTACGTTGAGAGCGTCCTCGGTGCCGTCGAGTGCGGGAGCGAAACCACCCTCGTCACCTACTGCGGTAGAGAGACCACGCTCGTGGAGCACCTTCTTGAGGTTATGGAACACCTCTGTACCCATGCGGATACCTTCCTTGAAGCAGCATGCGCCGATGGGACGGATCATGAACTCCTGGAAGCAGATGGGAGCGTCAGAGTGTGCGCCGCCGTTGATGATGTTCATCATAGGCACGGGGAGGCAGTAAGTGTTGCATCCGCCGATATATTTGTAGAGGGGGAGATCGAGATAGTCGGCAGCAGCCTTAGCTACGGCGAGCGATACGCCGAGGATAGCGTTGGCACCGAGATTGCTCTTGGTGTCAGTGCCGTCGAGAGCCAGCATGGTCTCGTCGATCTTGATCTGGTCGAGTGCGCTCATACCCTTGAGGGCTTCGGCGATGGGGCCGTTTACGTTAGCCACAGCCTTCTGCACGCCCTTGCCCATGTAGCGAGCCTTGTCACCGTCGCGGAGCTCGAGAGCTTCGTTCACGCCGGTAGATGCACCAGAGGGTACAGATGCGCGGCCACGTGCGCCGGATTCGAGGATTACGTCTACCTCTACGGTAGGATTGCCACGTGAGTCAAGAACCTCACGACCGATAATTTTTTCAATCTTCATAATTAGGATATATAAAAAATTGTTTTAACCTATTGCAATTCAGAAAATGCGATGCAAATGTACAAATTCTTTCATTAATTAGCAATTAGTAATTAGCAATTAGTAATTATTTTTTGAAGTTTTTACACCCTCGTCCCAAATTACTAATTGCTAATTGATAATTGCCAATTAGTACTCGTCCCAGCTCTTGATTTCAATCTCGTCGAGCGGATGGGTCGTGAAAGCGTCGATATAAGCCGAGGCCAGGCGGGCATTGGTGAGCAGAGGGATGTTAAGATCAATGGCCGCGCGGCGTATCTTGTAGCCGTTGCTAAGCTCGGTGTCGGTAAAGTTTTTGGGGATGTTGACCACCATGTCCACCTTATGGTCGTGCAGCAGCTCGATGGCCTGGGGCTGCATGTCGGACTGCGAAGGCCAGTAGACACGTATGGCAGGGATGCCGTTGTCATTGAGATAGGCATGTGTGCCGCCGGTGGCATAGATGGTATACCCGCGGTTGGCCAGCTCATGGGCGGCGTCAAGAAGGTCGGCCTTCTGCTTGGGCGTTCCGGTAGACATGAGCACTGCCTTGGAGGGTACACGGTTGCCCACCGAAATCATGGCCTTGATGAGTGCCTCGGACGAGTCGTTGCCTATACAGCCAACCTCGCCGGTCGATGCCATGTCTACACCAAGCACAGGGTCGGCTCCCTGCAGACGCGAGAAGCTGAACTGCGAAGCCTTGATGCCCACATAGTCGAGGTCAAAGGCATTTTTATGAGGCTTCTCGACATCGAGTCCGAGCATGACGCGTGTGGCAAGGTCGATAAAGTTGATTTTCAGCACCTTTGACACAAAGGGGAACGAGCGCGAGGCTCTGAGGTTACACTCTATGACCTTGATATCATTGTTCTTGGCCAGAAACTGTATGTTGAACGGACCTGAAATCTCGAGCGCGTCGGCTATCTGGCGCGAAATCTTGCGGATGCGACGCATGGTCTCGACATAGAGTTTCTGGGGCGGGAACTGGATGGTGGCGTCACCCGAATGCACGCCGGCATACTCGATATGCTCCGATATGGCATAAGCCACAATCTCACCCTTGTCGGCAACGGCGTCCATCTCGATCTCTTTGGCTCCGGAGATAAACTGCGACACCACCACGGGGTGCTGCTTGGACACATTGGCCGCCAGACGCAGGAAACGTGTGAGCTGCTCCTGATTGTAGCATACATTCATGGCCGCACCCGACAGCACGTAGCTCGGACGCACGAGCACCGGGAATCCAACCTCGGCGATAAACTCGTTGATGTCGTCCATGCTCGTAAGCTCGCGCCAGCGGGGCTGGTCGATGCCGAGACGGTCGAGCATGGCCGAGAACTTGTTGCGGTCCTCGGCATTGTCGATACAGCGGGCCGAGGTGCCGAGTATGTTCACACCCTGTCCGTCGAGACGGGTCGCAAGGTTGTTGGGTATCTGGCCGCCCACCGAAAGTATAGTGCCGTGAGGCTGCTCGAGGTCGAGGATGTCCATGACACGCTCGAAGGTGAGTTCGTCAAAGTAGAGACGGTCGCAGATGTCATAGTCGGTCGAGACGGTCTCGGGATTGTAGTTGATCATCACCGAACGCCAGCCCTCGCGCTTGACGGTGAGAAGCGCGTTGACCGAACACCAGTCAAACTCCACCGACGAACCGATGCGGTAGGCACCCGAGCCGAGCACCACGATGGAGCGGTGGTCGTGGAGATAGTTCACGTCATTCTCACGGCCGTTATAAGTGAGATAGAGATAATTGGTCTGGGCAGGATACTCCGCGCCGAGCGTGTCAATCTGCTTGACCACAGGCACCACACCCAGGCTCTTGCGCAGGGCACGCACGCGCAGATTGGCCTCCTCGGCATTCTCCATATTACCCTTGAATATCTCGCGGGCTATCTGGAAGTCACTGAAACCCTGCTCCTTGGCCTGACGCAAAAGTGGCTCGGGGAGCGACTCGAGCGAGTCATTGCCGTGAAGCTCGGCGGCGGTGTCGATAATATTTTGCAGACGGTAAAGAAACCATCGGTCAATCTTCGTGAGTTCATGTATGCGCTCCACCGTGTAGCCCTTGAACATCGCCTGGGCTATGGCGAGTATGCGCTTGTCAGTCGGCTCCTTCAGAGCGTGCTCCAGTTCGGGAAGGTCACGCTGATTGTTGCCCACAAATCCATGCATACCCTGCCCTATCATGCGCAGACCCTTCTGAATAGCCTCCTCAAAGGTGCGGCCGATAGCCATCACCTCGCCCACCGACTTCATTGACGAGCCTATCTCACGGCGCACGCCGTGAAATTTTCCGAGGTCCCAGCGCGGTATCTTGCACACTATATAGTCGAGGGCCGGCTCAAAGAAAGCCGACGTCTCCTTGGTCACCGAGTTTTTGAGGTCAAACAGTCCGTAACCCAGACCGAGCTTGGCTGCCACGAAAGCGAGCGGATAGCCGGTAGCCTTGGAGGCGAGAGCCGACGAGCGGCTAAGACGGGCGTTGACCTCGATGACGCGATAGTCCATCGACTCAGGGTCGAAGGCATATTGCACGTTACATTCGCCCACGATGCCGATGTGGCGTATAATTTTGATGGCGAGCTTGCGCAGCCAGTGATAATCCTCATTGGAGAGGGTCTGCGACGGAGCCACCACTATTGACTCACCCGTATGGATGCCGAGAGGGTCAAAGTTCTCCATGTTGCAGACTGTGATACAGTTGTCAAAACGGTCGCGCACCACTTCATACTCGACCTCCTTCCAGCCCTTGAGCGATTTCTCCACAAGCACCTGGGGCGAGAACGCCAGAGCCTTCTCCACAAGTGACACGAGCTCCTCCTCGTTGTCGCAGAATCCCGAGCCGAGACCACCTAGCGCGTAGGCTGCACGCACGATTACGGGATAGCCGAGGGCCGAAGCCGCAGCAATGGCGTCGGTCACCGAATTGACCGCCTCGCTCTTGATGGTCTTCACGTCGATTTCGTCGAGCTTGTGCACAAACAGCTCACGGTCCTCGGTGTCCATGATTGCCTGGACGGGAGTGCCGAGCACCTCGACATTATATTTCTCAAGAATACCGGCTCGATACAGCTCCACGCCACAGTTGAGAGCCGTCTGTCCGCCAAAGGCAAGCAGGATGCCGTCGGGCTGCTCCTTCTTTATGACCTTCTCCACGAAATAAGGGGTCACGGGAAGGAAATATATCTTATCGGCAAAGCCCTCGGATGTCTGCACCGTCGCGATATTGGGGTTGATGAGCACCGTAGTGATACCCTCCTCCTTCATCGCTTTTAGAGCCTGCGAACCTGAGTAGTCAAACTCTCCGGCCTCACCGATTTTCAACGCACCGCTCCCCAACAGGAGCACTTTCTTTATATTCTCGTTACGCATATACCTTATTATATATAGGAGGGGTGACTAAAGCATGTTGATAAATTCGTCAAACAGAAACTCGGTGTCCTTTGGGCCCGAGCTTGCCTCGGGATGGAACTGGGCCGAGAAATAGGGCTTCGACTTGTGGCGAATGCCCTCGTTGGTGCCGTCGTTCATGTTGACAAACAGCGGCTCCCAGTCGGCCGGAAGCGTGGCGTTGTCAACGGCAAAACCGTGATTCTGCGAAGTGATGAAACACTGCTCGGTGCCCACACGGCGCACCGGCTGATTGTGGCTGCGGTGGCCATACTTGAGTTTATAGGTCTTTGCGCCGGCCGCCTTGGCAAGAAGCTGGTTGCCCATGCATATGCCACAGATAGGCTTGCCGTTCTCCATGGCCTTGCGTATGTTCTCGACCGTCTTGCCGGCCATATCGGGATTGCCGGGACCGTTGGATATGAACAGGCCGTCGTAAGGTATAGTAGTGAAGTCATAATCCCAGGGCACACGCACCACCCTGACGCCGCGGCGGGTCAGACAGCGTATGATATTATGCTTCACACCGCAGTCCACAAGCACCACGGTCTTGTCGCCCTCGCCATGCACTTCCACTTCCTTGCACGACACTTTCCCTACAAGATTCTCCTTGTTAGGGTCATAGAAATCACATTCTTCAGCTCCTTCGACCTCAATCTTGCCGAGCATCGAGCCATGCTCGCGCAGATGCTTGGTCAGCGCGCGTGTGTCTATGCCATATACACCCGGGATCTTCTCCTCCTCGAGCCACCGTGCCAGAGAACGGTCGGCCTGCCAGTGGGAATGGGCAAACGAATAGTCCTGCGCCACTATAGCACGGCAATGTATATGGTCGCTCTCGTAATACTCGCTTACGTCATTCTTCTCCCTGTGAGGAGGCACTCCGTAATTACCCAATATCGGGTAGGTTGTCACTAATATCTGACCCTCATAAGAGGGGTCGGTCAGGCTTTCAGGATAACCTGTCATTGCGGTATTGAACACCACTTCACCGGCCGTTGACGCTTCGTGGCCAAATGACTTCCCTTCAAAAGTAGTGCCGTCCTCGAGTATGAGGAGGGCGCGCTTGGACTGTCTCATTAGGGTATTGAGTATTATGTTACTTTTTCGGGCTACAAAGTTACTAAGTTTTTTGCGGCTTTCACGTCTTTTCATCTATTTTATTGACATGATGTTTAAAACTTTTCATATCCGACAGATGTTGAAAAGTAATACAATTGTGCAATCACCCTACAAAACTTTGCAATCCCACACATCATGAAGAGCGTAAAAGAATCCCTTCTCGAGCGGCGCAGCATACGCCGCTACGAACGCGAACAAGTGAATCCAGATGACATGCGCCTCATATTCGAGGCCATTCGCAACACGCCCACAAGCTACAACGGACAGCAATTCTCGGTCATAGACGTCACCGACCCCGAGATGAAACTGAAACTATATGCCCTCATCGGGCAGAAACAGGTCAAGACATGCAGCCACTTCCTCCTGTTTCTTGTCGACTACCACAAGATAAGTCTTTTGGCCGAAGCTCTCGGCGAGGACATGCCCGACTTCAACAACACTGTCGACGGACTCGCCGTAGGCATCGTCGACGCATCTCTCGCAATGATGAGCGCGGTGACCATGGCCGAGTCGCTCGGCCTCGGATGCTGCCCTATCGGTTATGCGCGCACCGTAGCCCCCGAAGCCGTGTCCACTCTGCTCGGGCTCCCAAAAAAGACTTTCGTCGTGTGTGGACTCTCAATTGGTGTGCCGCGCGAAATGCCCGACCTCAAGCCCAAACAGCCTCGCGAACTGGTGGTCTTTCACAACCACTACCCACAGGACGACCCCGAAATGACTGCCGACCTGATGGAATATAACGATACCGTTAAGGAGTATAACCGCACCCGTGCCGGCGACAAGACCGACAACGACTGGGGCTCGCACATCATAGGCTACTATCGCGAAGCCATGAACTACGGCATGCTCCGGGCCCTGCAACGCCGCGGTTTCGACCCAAAACGATAACCCTCCCGCAAAACCACAAGTGAAATAATGTTAAATAACTGTTACACTCTTGCAGATTATACAATATAAATGATTACATTTGCATGTGTGTTTTTCATAGTATTAGATTAAGATAAAGGTTTAAATGAAAGAGAGCTGTCGGGAGACATCTCTCTTCTACTTTTTTATACGCCTTATTGTCAGACTATTGCCACACATTCCTCCTCTCTGTATTAACTGCCGCGGCACAAACATCCTGCCTCTTGAAACGTTAAAACTGCTGATAGTTAACGCTTTTTTGGAAAAAAATAACTAAATTGCGCCTTGTTTTCTCACCTAAACGGTTGTTTAAAAACAATTTCTAAAATACAGGAATGTCATAAAGCGCATTATGGAGACCATTGTGGACTATGATAAGATAATCGACAAACGGGCCGAAACCGTGTTTGCGGCCATGCAGGCACGTGTATCCCACGAGGATATGCTACGCATACGCGATGCTTTCGAGCTTGCCCGCCATGCCCATTCGAGCCAGAAACGAAAGACGGGCGAACCTTACATCCTCCACCCTATAGCCGTAGCCTCGATATGCGCCAAGGAGCTGATGCTCGACGCCAACCCCGTGATTGCAGCCTTTCTCCACGACGTGGTCGAGGACACCGACTTTACCATCGAGGACATCGAGAGCCGTTTTGGCAACGATGTGGCGTTTCTGGTAAGAGTAGTGACAAAGCAGAAAAAAGACAAATATGTCGAGTCAAAGCAGGTGGACAACTACAAACAGATGCTCGACTCAGTGCAATATGACATCCGCGCGCTCCTGGTCAAACTTGCCGACCGTCTGCACAACATGCGCACACTCAACTCCATGCGCCCCGACAAGCAGATGAAGATTGCCGGCGAGACCGACTACTTCTACGCCCCGCTGGCCAACCGTCTGGGCCTCTATAACGTCAAGACCGAGCTGGAAAATCTGAGTCTGAAATTTCGCTGCCCCCACGAGTTTGAAGACCTCACCACCATGATAGAGCGCGACGAGAGGCTTCAGCACGACCGTCTCAAAGAGTTCTGCCGCGAAATACACGACGAACTCCTGGCACACGGCATCGAGACACGCGTCTTCACCGAATATCGCCGCCCCTACAGCCTATGGCGAAAGATGAGAAAATTTGGCGACGACTTCAATCATCTCAAATACCGCCACTTTACCGAAGTGGTCTTCGACGCCCCCGAAGGCAAGGCCGAAAAAGAGATGGTGATGCACATCTACTCCATCCTCACCGACCGCTTCAAGGAAAAACCCGGAGGCATTGCCAACTATATCGACTCGCCCAAGGAAAACGGATATCAGAGTTATCACGTCAAGCTGTTGGCCTCGTTTGGCCGCTGGCAGGAGGTGCACATAAGCAGCGAACGTATGGTGCGCGACTCCCAGCTTGGATGCATAGCCAGCCGCAACGACGACAGCATATGGCAGTGGATTAAAAAATTCCGTCTGGTACTGCGCGACATCGCTGCCCGCGGACAGGAAGGAGCAAGTTTTATCGAAGAGGTAGTGCGTTCGTTTTACAACGACGACATCATGACCTTCACCCCGCAGGGCAAACCAATCATCCTCCCCCAGCGCGCCACAGTCATGGATTTCGCCTTTGAGGTGCACACCCAGCTCGGACTCCATGCCAAGTATGCCCGCATCAACAATCAACTGCTCGCCTCGGTCAAGACACGTCTCCACCGCGGCGACATAGTGGAGATATTTACCGACCCGGAGATTCATCCCACCGCCGACTGGCTTGACACAGCCATGACCTACAAGGCCCGAAAGGCCATCTCACAATATCTCAAGCAACAGCCCAAGCCCCCCTATCACCGGTGTCCCGACTGTAACCCCATGCCCGGCGAGGAAGTGGTGGGATTCAAGGATGCCGACGGAGCCATAACTCTCCACAAGCGCGACTGTCCGATAGCCATACGGCTCGCCTCGCAGAAAGGCGACAACATCGTGTCGGTCGACTTCAAGCCCGACCAGACCCTCTATCCAGTCACCATCAACATCCGTGCCGTCGACCGCTACCACCTGCTCATCGACCTGGTCGACTGCATATCCAACGATCTCAACCTCTCCATCGACAACCTCCACACAGTCACGGAAGATGCCATCGTGACCTGCTCCATCACATTCTCGGTCCACTCCTTTACCGAACTGCAATCCATCATGCGCCACATCTCCATCATCCCCGGCGTAGACGAAGTAAAGAGAGCCATACTCTAAAGACGGCAGAAAAACTCCATGAAAACCCTACCCTGCCGCCTATATACATATTATATTGTAATATTACTGCATCTGCTCACGGCCACGCTCAGGGCCGACAACCGCCCGGGCCACATTTCTGGCCACATATCAGCAATCCCGCAGCTACATCAAAGCCACATATCCAATCTGCAACAGGACGGCAACGGCTTCATATGGTTTGCCACATGGAACGGACTCATACGCTATGACGGCCACACCACCCACAGCTTCAAACCGATACAATGCTCTGAAGGCACCATCGACTCCAACCGCATATATAATATAAAGATAAGCACCACGGGCGACATCTGGTGTGTGTCATCCGACAACCGGCTCTTTCTTTTCAGCCCCGACTCATTCACTTTTACCAACCTCTCATCGGCCATCCCGCAGTTCGACGGACGTAAGGTCAAGACACTCACCCCGTTGAAAAACGGCTACACATGGGTGACCATGCGTGACGGCACATGCGCACGCCTCAACGACACCGTGCCGCTTAGCGATGTCAGATGTTACCTGTCGCCTGACAGCCTCGTTGGCGGAGCCAGCTCGGTCACAGCCATCAGTCTCGCCGAAAACGGAGACGAATGGGTGCTCACCGACAGCGGCGCACTCAACTACACCTCGGGCCGTATCTATCCGGGCAGATACCGCTACGTCGAAAGCCTCTACAAGACCACCTACCTCATCGCCTATGACGGCTTGGTAATGCGTCCGGCCGACAGCCGCCGCTACCCCACCCCATTACCGGCCGAGAGCACGGTCAGCTATGTGCGCACCGACGCCCACCGCATCGTCATGGCCTCTGACCGTGGCATCGCATCGGTCGACACTCGCGACAGCGCAACACTCCGCTACGCCTCATCCCCCTCCACATATCTCTTCAAGGACTCACGCCACAGGTTATGGGGCTTCGGACCTCAGCCTGGAGTGACCATAATACCCGACCCCGCCACCCCGCGGTCATCGCTAATCACACCCGCCACCGGCTCCGACAAAACACCCGTCAAAAATCCGCAGCTCATCTTCGAGACAGCAAGCGGTGACATACTGCTGCGCCCTACCGGGGGTGTACTGAGCTTTTACGACGAGACATCCGGAACATTGGACAATGTGACATTCAGCACCACTCCTTCGGGATGTTACGACCGCGACGCCATCAAAAAATATATCGCCGACCGCACAGACAACCTGTGGATACTGCACTCCGAAGGCTCCGATATCATCAACTTTGACCGACGCACATTCACCCACACCCCCAACCGTTCACTCACCGAGACCCGTGCTCTCGCCACTGACTCGCACGGACGCCTGTGGACATCCGACCGCTCGGGGCTGCTGTCGTGCGGAGTCTTCTCTCACCGTCTCCCGTCGCCCGCCTACACAATCAGCGAGTCGCCCGACGGACAGATATGGGTCGGCACCAAGGGCGACGGCGTGTATGTGCTCGCCCCGACATCGGACCAGGCCGTAAGCTACAACGTCACACATCTCTCACGCCATACCCTGTCGGAAAACCGGCGCATACACAGCGACTCCATCTATGCCATAGCCTTTGACAACGACCTTATATGGTTAGGCTCATACGGCAGCGGATTGGCGCGGGGCAAAGCGGCCGAGGGCGGATGGCAATTTGACAAAGTGGCCGGTCAGCCTGACGGAATGAAAATCCGACGCATCCTCCCCGACGGTAAAGGCCATCTGCTCATAGCCACAGCCGACGGCCTTGTCACGACCGATGCTCCCGTCAGCGAAAGACCGTCATTTTTCGTCAACAAGTTTCGCAACGAACCGTGGGGACTGAAGGGCAACGACATAATGGGCCTCGCCGAGTGTTACGGCCGTTACTACGCATGTGTCTTCGGCAGCGGACTCAGCCGCATTGACTCAGACTCACTGCTGACTGCCGACATACGGTTTACGACATTCGACTTACCGGCTACCGCCGAAGCCGGCCAGATAAGTACCGCCGTCTCCACCGGCAATGAGATATGGATAGCTGCAGGAAGCACACTCACGCGCTTTTCGCCCGCCGACGGCCACATACACACAGTGTCGTGTGACTCACCATCCGACCGCATCACATTTTCCGAAGCCACCCCCGCCCTCTCCGACAATGGCGATATCGTACTGGGCACAACCGACGGAGTCATCACCTTCACACCCACACTCCCCTCACCGACTGCCTCTTCACTTCCGCCGGTGGTGACAGGCATACAGTATCAGAACGACAAACGTGTAATCCCGCTCAATAACCCCGCCTCTCTGGTCATCACCCCCGACCGCCGCAGCTTCACCCTGCTCCTCTCAGCCATGGACTATGACGGAGTACACACAGCCCGCCTGCGCTATCGTATGGAAGGCCTCGATGTCGGATGGACCTACCTCCACGGCCCGCAACCAACAGCCACCTACAATAATATACCGCCGGGAGAATATGTGCTCAATATCCAACGCGAGAACCCAGACGGAAGCCCGAGCGACACCGGCAGCCGGGTATCGGTCAGCGTGACACCCACCTTTACCGAGACCATATGGTTCAGGCTCACGATTGTGTTCATGCTTGTCGCACTCCTGCTCGGACTGACTGCCGCCATCATCTACTTCAAGCGAATGCGCAACGCCCTACAGCGCAAATACTCACTTCTGATGACCGTTAACTCAGTCAGCGAACGGCTTTACCGCAAGACCGCCGCCGCCGAAAAGCCCGCGGTTCCGACCCCACGTGAAGACAACACACTGTTTATCGAAGCCTCGCTCGGATTTCTCAACGACAACATCGACAACGTCGATCTCATGGTCGAAGACTTCGCCCGCCATCTCGGCATGAGCCGCACTGCATATTACAACCGCATGAAAGAAGCCGCCGGAGTCTCCCCGGTCGACTTCATCAGACAGATGCGCATCAAACGGGCATTAAAACTGCTCGAAGAGGGCAAACACACCATCGCGGAAGTAGCCTACATGACAGGCTTTGCCGACCCTAAATACTTTTCTCGATGTTTCAAGGCCGAAATGTCCATGACCCCGACACAATACATCGCCGCATTTAAAGCAAAAAAGTGATAGTAATATATCATTCATATATATGAATATAACGCATCGGAGGCTGTGTCATAATTATTATGACACAGCCTCTCTCGTCGTAATATGAAATGATGTGCCCGGCTTACGACATCCTTACCTTAAGAGATGCATCGACACCATTGCCTGTGACTCTTACCAGAAGAATGGTGCCGGCTGGAGCGTTAAGTTGCACAGTAGCAGTATTGCCGGTAAAGTACATGTGCCCGAGCTGACGGCCCGACATGTCATATAAAGCCATAAAGTGTCGTGAGTCGGCAACAGCACCGTCCACCGTGACCATCAGCAGACCGCTGTGACTCACGACAGCATGAAGTGACCCCGAACCGGGCGTAGCGGAAAGCGTGGGACGGGTTATGCCAGACTGTATATCCGTCTCATAGTAACCTAAATCGGGCGCGTGACCACCGTAGCGTATACCTTCGGCATAACGGCTCTCGCCGTCATAAGGAGCCACTTCGACACCGCAGTCAACAAACTTGGTGCCATACGGACTCGGGCGCAAAAAGTCGGTAACAGGCAGAGAGCCATCGGCCTGACGTTCACCCGACATTCCTTTAGAACTGACAGTAACATAATCGGAGGGAAGCGTGTAGAGGTCACAATGATCGATCGTGCCGGCTATCGAGCTGATAGCATATGTGGCTGTGTTGCGGTCGTCACCATCGGCAACCGACACACAGTTGGTAAGACGTATCACATGACCCGTAGCAACAGGCTCGTCCAACCGATAAGTGTAGCGGCTCTTGTTGGACTTATCGGCAAGTGCATATCCCGCACAATTATTGAGTATCATATGGCCGGTGTTGTGGTTCTGGTCAAACCCTTTGTTGACATTTTCAAAAGCCAGGCAGCGGTTCATTATCACATTGTTGCGCCCCTCGTTCGACCCCATCTTGAAACCGTTGCCATTGCCCTTACTAAGAGTCCCGTTCTCAAGTATGCCGTTCTCAAAGGCCCAGCAATATTCAAGCGTAGTTGTGACATCATCGGGAAATCCGCCTTCTTTCTTTATAAACTGATCCCATCCGTCATCGGAGTTACGCCAAGCGCGGCATCCGTAGAAATAGTTGCCTGTACCATGGGAAATCTTAACCGCAAAACCATCAGCATTGCCGTGGCCCGGGTCGGTGTTATAGTAAGCGTCACAATTGATTATTCTGTTGAACGAAGCGAGATTTTTCATCTGCAGACCAGTATCCTGGTTGCGAACAAACGAGCAGAACTCTATCACATTGTCATGCCCCTCCTCAGTGCGGGCGGCGATATCGGCATACGTCCCGCCGGAAGGCTTGTTTCGTTCAATGAGCAGACCATTGTCACCGGCATTGACGATATCGAGACCATAGATGTGCCAATAGCTGCCTGTAAGACGTATACCCTGGTTGTTGTCGCCGAGTCCCTGTCCGGCAAAGTCGAGTACGGCACGGCCATTGCGGCTCTCAAGACGTATCATGCCACTGTTGGGCGCACCTATGGTGGGGATATTCACGCGGGTATTGTAACGATAGGTGCCTCCGTTCATATAGATGATGTCACCTGCCTTGACAAGATTAACAGCTTTTTGAAGCGAATAGAAAGGCTTCAGCTCACTTCCGTCGGCAGTCTCGTCATTACCCGCCGGGTCACAGTAATAAACATTGTGCTCATAGTCGGGAATAACTATGCTCCCGGTCACTATCACTTTTTCTTCGCCATAGGATGTACCGACACTATTGGTCACATAAGCGCGTACATAATATGTTGTCTCCGGGTCGAGCATCAGCGAGACTGTAAAGCGATCATCTTTGAGATAACCCTTGACAGACTCGTCACCAAGCACAGGCGACGGAGAGGTGGAATATACGACTCCCACTTCATCAGCCTCGACACCGCCATAATCGGCTATGCATGCACCGAGGATATAAAACACATGTTTCTCGTCTGAGAAATCATCCTCAACAAGCCGGTCTGTCTCCACAACCGCTGTGGACGGCGGAAGAGTGGCAAACTTTACGACATCGCCATAGCCTATACCGGCAAGCCCGAGAGCATAGACACGACATCTCATCTCAGTTGCGGCCGGAAGGCCCGAAAGAATAACCTTGATGCTGTTACCCTGGGGAGTGACAGCCACGCGGTGGTCATCAAAGGTCGGATCAGCCCCCACAGCCCAGCAGACACCGGTCTCATAAACTTCACGGTCACCTCGATCACTGATAAATCCGGCCACAGACGCCGATGAGTGTGCGATATCGCTCACACTACCTGTAACGACCGTTGCTGGTGTGCCATCAGGAAACGCCGTAAGCGTAATATTGTCGATATCAACATCTCCTTTGGTGCTCTCATTGGCAATCTTGATACGGTTTACCGCCCTGTCGCTGACCAAAATTTCATTATACCTGTCGGTGATCACAGTTTTGATCATGTCCCATGACACACCGCCGTCAATCGAAGTGTAGACATTAACCTGTTTCTGTCCACGCCCTTCCTCAAAGCTTATCTTCGCTACACCCTGGCTCACTATCGGTGACACCATATAGGATGTGCCTTTCAGCATTCTTAGCGAGCGAGCCGAGCCGTCGGGTATATAGGCCTCGTTTGTGTTTTTATAGGCATTGAGATAGAGCCATTCGCCTTGACCATCGACATTGTAGCCACATTCTGACACAGCTTCGGTCTTGGACTGGGGATAAGAAGTATGTTCGAAAGTATTTGTAAAATATGGTATAGTCAGATTGGTCACTATCACTTTTCCGTCTCCGTCTGTGCCGTCGGGAAGTGTCAGCAAAAGATTGTCGATGTAAAACTGACTATTGGACGCAGTGCGTATCCTCACCCAGCGGGCATCGGGATCATTGATCGCAACCACATGTTTGAGCCACTGTGGATTGGTTTCCTTATAAGTCTCGATGTTGCGCCATGTCATACCGTCGGCCGACACCTCGACATATGCCTCGCGGTTCTGGTCATAGGCATAATAAATGAGTGTTCCGGCACCACGGGGTAGCTCGGGGAGCATCACTCCGTCCTTACGGGCAAAATAGAGACTTGATGTGCCATCCTGTGCCTGTTCGGTCGATGATACATTTTTATTGGTGGTCCACTCGCCCGTAGCTGATGTAACCTTGGCCGCAGAAGTTGAGAAAGCCGACTCCTCAAAACTCTCGACACGATAAGTATAGACCGTTGAAGCCATGGATGTGACAGTGGCCGAAGCCATGACAGCCATCACGGCAAGCCGACTGACTGTGCGTGCTATTCTCCTGTTGGTTTTCATGATATTATTGCAAATATAAGAGTGTGTTTAATAATATTTTAGAGGTTGTTTAATAACGACCTCTTACTTCCTCATCTTCACTACGCCTTCTGATGTCCTGACTATATAGAGACCGGAGGGAAGGGCTGTGAAGTCGCGGCCCATATGGCGGCCCGAGAGGTCGTAGATGTCAGCGCGGCCTGAAGGATTAGAGATGGTTATGTCGGTTATCGCGCTGGTGGAGCCGGCAAAACCTTCGGGGCCCTGTATGGCTACAAGCGAGCTTTTATAGTTGGTGACAGCCGCTTTGAGCGCAGTGTTCACCTCATGGTCGGCATCGTCCTTTGTATTGTCAAAGGTCCACTTGAAATCTCCGCCCTGCACACGTCCGGCACGCGAGGTCACTATGGCCGGGACATCCTCGGGGGCATCGGGAACCGATGGATACATGTCGGGGGCGGTGTCGAAGTTGGAATAGGACCAACCGCCGTTGACCGATTTCACATCCGATGGTATCTGCTCGTCACGCTTATCGACGATATAGGCGTCAAATTGTGTGGGATGGCCGGTCTGATAGACAATGGTCGGGACATTTTCGGCAAAAATATTGTTGTACACCTTGTTCACTCCACCCTCCTGGCCTGAGAAAGTGCCTTTGAGCGTATATGTGCCTGTCTTGGGGTCATATTTATCGGTGCCCTGGCCCGATGTCATGATGGGACGCTTGCAGTTGCGGAAATAGTTGGCTTCGATAAAGGCCGACGATTCGGTAGTATTGCCGATGCAGTATACGGGCACTCCGTCATAATAGTTGTTATAAACATGGGCCGTCGTGTAGTGCAGGCGCGGACATCGCGAGTCAGCGTGGTCAAACCAGTTGTGATGATACGTTATGCACAGGTTTTCCTCCTCGCCAGTCGTGCCGCCACACCCCATCACCTTGCCGCTGTCAAAAAAGTGGTTGTTGTTGATAGTGATGTCGGTTGAATGATATTTCATGTCAATGCTGCCGTCACCCTTAACCTGATCGGCGTCGCGGCCGGGGCGGCCATAGAAAAAGTCGATATTGTGAAGCCAGATATTGGTGTTGTCAGTATCCATCGACACGGCATCATCACCAAAAAGCATTATTGCCACATTGCGTATCTCTATGTTATGTGCACGCTTGAAGCATATGCCGTAGCCATAGAGTGTGGCGTCCGAGCCGATACCCTCGATAGTGATGTTCTCTATCATGCGGTCGGTGTTGTTGTTGCCTTGCAGATTGAGATAATTGCCGTCCTTCAGACCCTCAAACTCCGAGTCGGTCACTATCCCGATGATGCGTATCGCAAGTGGACGCTTCTCAAACCCCTTGCCTATGGCCGAGAGTATATTGGCCAGTCCGGTCTGCACTGCCGTGTTGCCCTTCTTGTCCTTGGTCACATCGAGCGTCACACTGTTGACCGTAGCGGCCGACACATATAGCACACGCGCGCCGTCGCGCAATGTGCCGTCGCTATTATAGGCTCCAGGCACATTACCCCCGGTAAATGCAAACCCTTCGCGCGTATGGGCGTATACATTAATATTTTCTGTCGAGCCTTCGTCTATCGCCATTCCGTCCTTGCCATATGCTCTGACGGTGAGAGCATAATCGCCGGCCGCAAGTCCGGGGATGTCGACGCGCAATCCCTCGGGATAGCGGCGCACGAGCTGACAGTCGGCGGCCACATCGGCCAGACCGGCTCCGCTGTATGTCACCTCATAGCGCACAGCCCCGGCCACGGGACGCCATCGTGCATAAATGCTTTCGGCCGCCGAGCCTGTCTCGTCAAATGTAAGGGCATGCATTGTGGCCGGAGCCAGCATACAAACGAGAGCCGCGGCCCTCGCCACCCGGCTCGACACAGATAGTTTCTTGATGGTTTTCATGATGGTCATAAGATGGTATTTATTTAAGATTTCCTTATTCTGCAAAAGTAGCCGTTAATGCCTCTTACGTGTCCCACTTATTGTTATTGAAAGTGGATTTTTTATCAACTCACTGAATATCTGATATATTAATCTGCATACATCTCAAAGTGACAACGAGACCGGTAATGAAAAATTTTTAATTATCTTTCGTAAATTTATCATAAACGTCTTTGAGCATAAGCAATTAATATCTATATTTGCAGACATAAAAAGTAATTACGTTTATAATCAGTTACCTCAACCAATCATCATGTTTAAACGTTTCTTTGCAGTGTTCACTGCACTGCTGGCGATAACATTCGCCGCGACCGCTCAAATCATGACGCCCGTGACTTGGAAATCAGAGATGACCATGACCGGCGATGACAAAGGCAAGATAGTGCTCACAGCCACCATCGCGCCCGGCTGGCACATGTACTCAAACGATTTTGAGGCAGGGGTCGGCCCTCAGCCTCTCGAAATCACCTTCCCTAAGCTCGAGGGCGTGACTCTCGACGGCAAACCTGTCCCCGGCAAGGCTGCCCACAAGCAGCATGACGAAATGTTTGACATGGATCTTTCCTGGTGGACCGACGGCGTGACCCTCACCCAGAATTTCACCGCCACCAAGCCCGAGTTTGCAATCGACGTGATGCTCCGCTACGGCGCATGTAACGACGAAAACTGTATCCCCCCGTCGCGCGAGACATTCAACTTCACCGGCACAGCCAAAGTAAAGGCTCCCAAGGCTGAGGAGAAGAAAGCCGAAGAGGCTACAGCTCCCGTCGAGCTCGTGGCCGACAAAGCCGTTGAGACTGAGGCCGTCGCAGTCGACAGCGTAGCAGCCGACAGCGTGGCTGCTCCCGTAGTCGAGGACACCAAGGCAGAGTCTGACCTCTGGACTCCCGTAAAATACGAGGATGCCGGCTCGGAAGCCCCCATCTCGCAGGGCTCGCTCTGGTACATATTCTTCACCTGCTTCCTTGGCGGTCTCGTAGCCCTATTCACCCCCTGTGTATGGCCTATGATACCCATGACCGTGAGCTTCTTCCTCAAGAAAAGCAAAGACCGCAGCAAGTCGATCAGAGACGCCAGCATCTACGGTATCTCCATTATAGTAATATATGTGGCCCTCGGTCTTATTATCACCGCTCTCTTCGGTGCCAGCAAGCTCAACGAGCTCTCGACCTCGGCTACATTCAACATCATCTTCTTCCTCCTCCTCGTAGTGTTTGCCATCTCCTTCTTCGGAGCGTTTGACATCAAGCTCCCCGCTTCATGGAGCAACCGCATGGACGCATCGGCCGAGCGCACCTCGGGCATGCTCTCCATCTTCTTCATGGCATTCACCCTCACCCTCGTTTCGTTCTCCTGCACAGGCCCCATCATCGGCACACTTCTTGTCGAGGCCGCCTCGATGGGCAACATGTGGGGCCCGGCCATAGGAATGCTCGGATTCTCTACCGCTCTCGCGCTCCCCTTCATGCTCTTCGCCATGTTCCCCACCATGCTTCAGGCTGCTCCCAGCTCGGGCAACTGGATGAACACTCTCAAGGTGGTGCTTGGCTTTGTCGAGCTCGCCCTCTCGCTCAAATTCCTCTCCGTGGCCGACCTCGCCTACGGATGGCACATTCTTGACCGCGAGATATTCCTCGCCTTGTGGATTGTGATGTTTGCTCTCCTCGGTCTCTACCTGCTGGGCAAATTCAACTTCTCTCACTACGGTCCCGCCGACTCAAGCGTAGGTGTGTTCCGCTTCTTCCTCGCGATGATTTCGCTGTCGATGTCGGTATATCTTCTCCCCGGCCTCTGGGGTGCACCCCTCAAGGGCGTGAGCGCGTTCGTGCCACCGCTCTACACTCAGGACTTCAACCTCTATGGCGAGAGCTTCCACGAGTATGACAACTATGAGGAGGGCATGCGTGCCGCTGCCGAGCAGGGCAAGCCGGTACTCATCGACTTCTCGGGCTACGGATGTGTGAACTGCCGTAAGATGGAGGGTGCAGTCCTCGACGATCCCACCGTCAAGAACATGATTACCGACAACTTCGTCGTAATCAAACTCATGGTCGACGAGAAAGCCAATCTCCCCGAGCCTATCGAGGTAACAGAGTATGGCAAGAAGACCACTCTCTACACCTATGGCGACAAGTGGAGCTACCTGCAGCGTTACAAGTTCAACGCCAACGCCCAGCCCTACTACCTCGTGCTCGACGAGAAGGGTGGTCTCCTCTCCGGCCCGTTCTCTTATGAGGAAGACATTCCCAAGTTTACCAACTTCCTGGAAAAAGGCATCAAGAACTATTCCAAGTAAATAGCAGTTTATAAAGTATTAGAGGTTAGGGCTTGTCCACAAGCCTTAACCTCTATTCTTTTATTTGTCTCACTCTCTATATATATGTCCAAGACCACCGTCAGAAAATCGCTCGAACAGTTTGACGCGGCCGAGCTGCGTCAGCTCATTTTTGACCTCTATGCCAAGAGCAAGGAAGCCAAGGAGATACTTGACTTCTACGCCGTGCCCGACATAGCCAAAAAACTCGAGGAATACAAAAAGCCGATTGCCAAGGAGGTGTGGCGTTACTCTCGCCGCGCCTACCGTCCGCGCATGCAGCGCATTCGCTCCGCCATCAGAAAGTTTACTGTGCTCGACCCCGGCGACGAGGCCGTCGGACAACTGATGGTGTTCACAATCTTGGAATTTTGCCGAATGGCTGCCGACGAGACTCTCAAGGACACTACTAACGAGGCGGTCAACAAGTTTTTTGCCGAGACTCTCACCTATCTCGACTCGCGCATGATGCTGGACGAATACGAGCCGCAGCTCGCCAAAGCCATACGCGAGATGAACGATTTCCGCTACTACTCCAATCCTCTCAAACGACATCTCTCAGAGACCCTCTCCCGCCATCTCGAAAACAGAAAATAACATCACCGATAAAAAAATCCCGGAGGCCAATCTGTCTCCGGGATTTTTTATCCGTGATATTGTTTTCTGTGATTATAGTCTTATCGGGCTATCTTGATTACAGCGGGATGAATACCCTCTCCGTGAAGTCTCGCGAGATAGATACCGGCAGTAAGCGAGGCAAGCGACACCGAAGTATCGGTCACGCGTCGGGCCGATACAATACGACCGTCAGTGGTATAGACCGTGAGGGTCGCGCCTATGGCATCGTTGCCGAGACTCAGCGTTGCCGAGCTGGAGTCATAGCTGATGTCCGAGCTGATGGAGATGGTCGTGATAGAGGTCTGCTTGAAGTCATCGGCATAGCTTTCGCCCATAAGCGAGTTGAGATAAGCCTCCAAAGCGGTATAACCGTCCGAATTTACGAGATTATTGTCGGGAAGCTCGGGATTGAGCCCGTTGGCCTTTTCCCATTCGTCGGGCATACCGTCGCCGTCTGTGTCAGTCTTGGCTGTTGCCGACGGATAGGCAAAGAAGCCCTCGGCCTGGCTCTCGACATCGATGATACCATTGCCGAGCGTGCCGCCGCGATTGGCATTGACACCGTTGCGGGTGTCATTGATGACACGGGTCTCCACCTTGTCGCGGTTGATAGTGCCGGCCTTGGCAAGCACGGTGGCAAAGGCCTGGTCGGCCGTCTCTACGTTTTCAAGCATATACTTTTCGGGCACATAGCTTCCGATGGGACCGGTAGTGATGTGACGATACCAGGGTGTGGCAGTGGTGATGCGTGACTCGGCCTTGATCTGATTGAGGCTATAGGTCTCGGCGGCCATGCCGCTCCAGTTGTCGGCCGTGACTGTGGCGTTGCCCTCGGCCTTGTTGCCGCTGACATACCATTTGGAGGGGGCCCATGATGTCGCGCCGTCGCGGGCATAAGAGGCGTTGACAAACTCTACTCTCGACTTGTCCGAATTGGCTCCGGGCTTGTAGTAGTTGCCCATGAAGTTACACTCGTGGGCCGAATTCTTACCGTCATACGACAATACTGCCGCAGTGTTCTCTCCGCCGTAACATCCGCCGCGCTTGCCGTAGTTATAGTTGACATTGTTGGCATACTCCATAAACACCACATAGTCCTCGCCGCGGGCTCCGTTGATACGTGCCGAACGGCTGTTGTTGTGAGCCAGAAGGTTGTGGTGATATGTGGCCGGTGAGCCACCCCACTGGCAGCCATATCCGCGCGCTCCCTTGGAGTGGCCGGCGTCATAGAGTCCTTCGTGGATGATGGAGTATTGCACGGTAAGGAAGTGCGAGTCGGCTGTGTTCATGTTTTCCTCTACCGACCAGCCAAACGAGCAGTGGTCAAAGATAAAGTTGGCGCAGTTCTCGGCCGCACAGGCGTTTTCGGCCTGGATGTCACCGGCCATATTTTTCTGGCCTATGCGGAATCGTACGTTGCGCACTATGAAGTTTTGCGAGCCGCCAAGATTCACCTTGTTGCGTGTGATTACGATGCCGTCGCCGGGTGCTGTCTGTCCTGCAAGTGTCCAGTCCGAACGGTTCACGCGCAGTTCGCTCGCGAGGGCGATGTCACCGCTCACAGCAAACACTATGGTGATGGGCTCCCCCTTATGCTGTCCGAAAGCCCAGCGGAGCGTACCCTCCCCGCCGTCGTCGGCAAGCGAGGTCACGGTCACAACCTTGCCGCCGCGGCCGCCTGAGGCAAATTTTCCGAAACCTTCGGCCGTCGGAAACGCGAGCACCTGTGTGGCGTCCGCGGCCTTGACTGCGGGCGATAGCACTCCCTTGTCCGAGATGGCACGCACGCTGTATGAACCGGTGGCGTCGGGATTGATGATGCGGGCCTCTGTGGTCACGGCTGTCAACACTCCGTCCTTATATATTATGTAGCCGGCAGTCTTGTCATCACCCTCCCAGGTGATGGCCGAAGCTGTGATGCTGAAGTTGAAGGGTGCGGCACATCCTCGCAATGTCGATTCGTAGTCAAACGTGGTCTTCGACATGGCCTTGAAGAGAAACTCTGGATTCATATAAGCCTCTACCTCTGCCTCCGAGGCCTGACGCGAGAATGATGCGCGGCGCGAAGTGTCGGCAAGAGAGCCCGAGGGAGTGATGTTGCGATATTCATAGAGCGACACCTTCGACGGGTCGGCGTTCCATATATACCATCCTTCGGGACGGATATGCGCCCCCAGTGTGCAGTTCATATACATCGAGCCTGAACGGTCGTCCCATGGACGGCCCAGATAATATGAAGCGTCGGCCACTCCGTCGGCTGCCGTGAGGCGACATCCGTTGAAGAAAAATCCTGCATAGAAAGGTGCCGAGCTCAGTTCGGGATAGAGCACGCTGCTCATAGTCAGACCGGCCGAGGCGGGTGCCGTGATATACTGTCCACCCTTGAGCGAACGTATCTCGCAGTCCTCAAACCACTCGAGGCCGCCGTCATATATGAAGTCGGTGGCTCCCTCGATGACACACCCCTTGAAATATCCGCGCGCACCTACATTGGCCTTGTATGTATCCTGAAAACCTGAGAGATAGCAGTTCTTGAACACATGGGCGTCACCGGCCGTGTAGAGGGCTTCGGCCTGACCGACGTTACCCGAAGTGTTGCGTATGGTCAGACCCTCGGCATAAAAGCACGGAGTGTAGACATTGAGAGCGGCACAGTCGTTGAAAGTGTTGGTCGAACCGTTGCCTCGGCTCACCGACGAGGTGAGTATCGTAGTGGCGGGGTCAGAACCTATAAGTGAGATAAACTTGTCAGCATCCCCCTTGCGTCCGGCATAGACATTCTCGTCATAGACTCCGGGAGCTATATAGATGATGCCGCGATAGCCCGAAGGCACGGCGTCGATGGCCGACTGTATGGTTGCGTAGTCACCCGAACCGTCGGGGTTGACATACAAGAGCACCACCGGTGCATTGGCATCGGGCGAAGGCTTGGAGTCAGAACCTGCGAAACCAAATTTATCCAGGTCCGACAGCTCTCCGACATCACCTATCGGATTGGCCTTGGCATAAGCGGCCTGTTCGGCTGTGATTTCCGAACCGAAAATCTGTATCTTATGCACGCGCGGAGCCTGACGCTGAGCCATAGGGTCTATGGCCTGCCAGTCAAACGGAGCCTTCTGCACCTGGTCGGCCGCATTCTGCTTGCCGTCACCGTCCCACACGCGCCAGCGCAGTGACACATCCTTGGCATCGATCACATTCTCCATAAAATAGCCCTGATCGGCAAATACAGTCCAGTTTTGTTTCTGCTTTTCAGACCCCATCCACACGAGCGGTTTCCACTCGCCGTCGCCAATCTTGATGTCACACTTGATGCCGCGGCCCCATGACGTAGACGACCATGACCACTGCACACGTTCCACATAAGGAATATGGTCAATCTCTACCCAGCCGTGCTGAGACACACCGTCAATAGCGGCCGCACGACACATCTGCACATATCCCGCCTCACCATAGACGATTTTACCATTATCATCATAACGTATATTATCCTCAAGATAATGGGTATGGCCCGATTGTTTCCAGTCATTATATCTGCAGGCACCCTGTCCTTCGTAGAATTGGCGGGCAAAAGCCGAAGTTGTACCTGAGAGACCGTTGTTAGACTCCTTTGTGGCAAAAGTACAATTGTGGAAATTAATCGGATACATAACATCCGGCGAAGTCACCACCGGAGTTGAAAGCGAAGCATTGACATACACCCCGTCCGTCGGTTCCGGGCACTGCATGGACGAGCCGAAATTGCCCCACGTATTAGGCCAGGACGTATCGCTGAAATTGATATCGATTACTTTAGGATAGGTTGAAGCATTACTCCATTGCTCAACAACCGAAGCCGGGTCATTCCAAACTATAGCTGAAACACTGACCGGACTTAGCGCACAAACGGCAACAATCGACGACGCGATAACAGCCGTGCGGTCAAAAAAATAAAGTTTTTTCATGATAAAGACTGATAGTGTGTGGTTTTCAACCGCAAAGATAATAAAAATAATCAAAAAAACCATCCTAATCAAAAAAACCACCCTCCCCCAATTTTCCCACCCCTCTGCTCCCCGGCTCCCCCATCCGTCCCATTAGCCCCATCCGCCCCATTAGGCCCATCCCCCCTCATCTGCCCCCACCGCGCAGCTTTGTCCCCTGCTCGCGAGCTTCAGCTCGCCCTCCCCTTTGAAAAGTATGAGCGCGGAAGCGCGAAAAGTCCAGCCCAAGCTCCCCGGCCCCACCGCGCAGCTTTGTCCCAGCTCGCGAGCTTCAGCTCGCCACCCCCTTTGAAAAGCATGAGCGCGAAAAGTCCGCGCGTCATTACCGCACCCTTTTCGTCAAAATCCTCGCTACCTTTGCCATCGAAAAAAAGGCGAAAATGCGGCTCATCACCACCAACCACCCACGACCGCGACGCATCCCCGACATCTGGTGTCACGGATTCTCGCGCTATCTCGGCAGGCAACTCACCCCCGCCGAGAAAATCGTCATATCCGCCCTCGAAAAAAGCCGCACCGCCCGTCCCACACCCCTCCTCATCATCGACAGCGGACACCACGACTCACGCCCCATCCTCCGCGCCTATCAAAACTACCGTCTCGCCACCTCACCACAGGGCGCGACAGCCCTCCTGTGCACCCCCGACAACCCCAAAAAGACCCGGCGCATCCCACGTCTGCGACACATCACCTACCGGCGCATCGAAACCGTCCGAGGCTCCACCCCCTCATTCATGCTCCTGCTCGACGCCCACCTTGCCCGCACCTACTCACCCCTCATACGCGACACCCGCAACTTCCGCCGCGTCTGCTCCACACTCTACCCCATCCTCGACCCCTCCGGATTCCTCGTCATCCACCTGCGGCTCGACCCCTGGTCACCCTACGGATGCGACACAGGCCACATCACTCGCCTCACAGTCACAAAGACTCCCCCGCCCGAATCACCGCCACCCGTCACAGTCATCACCATCCCCGTCATTGACCGCATCGTCCCCCTCCTGCACACACTCATTGACGACAAAAAAAGAGAAGGAGCGCATCCTCCCTCTCTTTAGCGGTACGCCGTGCTCCGCTGCCCAAAGCTAAACCGCACGGCAAGTGACCTTTGACTTATTGATTCAAAAAAAGCCGCAGCCTACCAGCGGTTGAAGTGTACATTCTCCGGATTCCACTTCTCCTTGGGAGTCTGCTCACCCGCAGGATAACCCACAGGCACAACCGCAAGCGGAATTATAGAGTCAGGCATACCGAGGCGTTGCTGCACAGCCTTGACACGGTCAGCGTCGGGATACACACCCGTCCACACAGCCCCGAGTCCCAGAGCATGAGCCGCAAGCAGAAGATTCTCCGTAGCAGCCGAGACATCCTGAATCCAGAATCCGCGTTCAGCCGTCTCGTTCTCGATAGCCTTGGACAGATCAGCGCATGTCACGATAGCCAGCGGAGCCGAGGAAAGCATGCGGGCATAGGGAAGCACAGCCGCAAGCGAGTCCAGATCCTCGCGGTTGTCAATAGCCACAAAAGCCCAGGGCTGCTTGTTGACAGCAGTCGGGGCAGCCATAGCCGCGCGCAGGAGAGTCTCGACAGTATCGCGGGCAATAGTGCGGCCGGCCTCATACTGGCGCACGCTCGTACGCGTAAGTATATTTTCGATAACCGGATTGAAAGCCTTCGAAGCGACATTGTCTGACGAAGACTGAGAGCACGAAGAAAGAGTCATGACCGATGCGATTAAAGAAGTGATGATAGCCGATGTTTTCATAGGGTATAATTTAAAGACTTCCCGGCAGACGATAGGGTTCGTCACACCGGGAAGCATATTGTTAAAGAAATATCGTCAGGCGGATATTAGATCCAGCGCACGTATGCGAAGTCCTGACGGTGGGGCAGGTTGGGATTTACGGGATAGAGACGATAGCCGAAGCGGAACACACCCGGGTCGCGCAGCTTGTCGACCACCTCAAAGGTGACGATGCTGCCTTCCTTGGCCACTGCCTTGAAAGGAATCTTGGCCCAACGCTTCTCCGAGTTGTCCTCAATCTTGTCGACAACGAGCTCAAGGCCGAGGTCATCGGCAAGACCGTTGGTGTCGATTTTGACTGTAGTGGTGAAAGGCTGGCCGGTGATATTGTTTTGGTGGATATCCTCCTTGATGTGGACATCGAGCACCTTGATACCGTCCCATGCGGCGGCCACCTTCTGCTTCCAGGCGGCAATCTCCTTGGCGAGCTTGTCGTTGTCGGCCGAAAGGGCGGCGAAACGCTTGGCCTCGGGAGCATAGAAACGTTCGATGTAATCCTCGATCATGCGCTGCATGGTATACTGGGGAGCGATGTGACCGATCGAACGCTTAATATACTGGATCCACTCGGGCGAGTAACCCTTGGAATTTTTGGCAAAGTAGAGGGGGATAATCTCGTTCTCGAGCATCGAATAGATAGTCGCGGCATCGAGCTTGTCCTGCTGGGCCTGGTCGGTGAATGTACGCTTGTCGGTGAGAGCCCATCCGGCCTTCTCGTCAAGACGATAGCCTTCATACCACCATCCGTCGAGCACCGAAAAGTTGAGAACACCGTTCATCTCGGCCTTCTCGCCCGATGTACCCGATGCCTCGAGAGGACGGGTCGGAGTGTTGAGCCAGATGTCGACACCGGTCACAAGACGCTTGGCAACGATCATGTTATAGTCCTCCAGGAAGATAATCTTGCCCTGGAACTGCGGCATGCGCGAAATCTCCATGATGCGCTTGATGAGACCCTGGCCGGCACCGTCTGCGGGGTGAGCCTTGCCTGAGAATACAAACTGTACGGGGAACTGCTCGTTATTCACGATACGGGCGAGACGCTCGAGGTCGGTGAAAAGCAGGTGGGCACGCTTGTAAGTGGCGAAACGGCGGGCAAAACCGATGATAAGAGCATTGGGGTTGATGCGGTCAAGAATCTTCATGACTGCCGAGGGATCGCCCTGGTTGGCGAGCCACTTCTCCTTGAAGTCGCGGCGTACAAAGTTGATAAACTTGTTCTTGAGCTGTGTGCGCATAGCCCAGATTTCGTCATCCTTAACCTTGAAGATACCATCCCAGGCCTTGGGGTCGCTCTGGTGGGCAAACACCTGTTCACCGAGCTTATCGGCATAGAAAGTCTTCCATTCGCTGGCGGCCCAGGTGGGCATGTGCACACCGTTGGTCACATAACCTACGTGGCTTTCCTCCCAGGAGTAGCCCTTCCACAGACCGGCAAACATCTTCTTTGACACCTCACCGTGGAGCCAGCTTACGCCGTTGGCCTCCTGGCAGGTGTTGAGAGCGAATACGCTCATCGAGAAACGGTCGTTGCTGTCGGGATTCTCGCGGCCCATGTTCATGAGCTCCTGCCATGAGATGCCCAGAAGCGCGGGATAGTGCGAGAGATATTTATGAGCGAGACCTTCGTCGAAATAGTCGTGACCGGCGGGCACGGGAGTGTGCACGGTGTAGAGAGCCGATGCGCGCACCAGCTCGAGAGCGGTGTTGAAGTCAAGACCCTGCTCCTGCACATAGTCGGCAAGACGCTGGAGGTTGAGAAGTGCGGCGTGGCCTTCGTTTGCGTGATATATCTCCGACTTGATGCCGAGTTTCTTGAGTGCGAGCACACCGCCGATACCGAGCAGATACTCCTGCTTGATACGGTTTTCCCAGTCACCGCCATAGAGCTTGTGGGTGATGGGACGGTCAAACTCGCTGTTCATGTCAAAGTCTGTGTCGAGCAGATAGAGCTTCATGCGGCCCACGTTCACACGCCAGATGTGGCTGTAGATGATGCGGTCGTGATAAGGCACCTCAAGTATCATGGGGTGGCCGTTCTCCTCAAGCACCTGCTCGATGGGGAGCTGGTTGAAGTTCTGAGGCTCGTAGTTGGCTATCTGCTGGCCGTCGACGCTGAGAGTCTGGGTGAAATAGCCGTAACGGTAGAGAAAGCCGACAGCGGTCATGTCGACACGCGAGTCGGATGCTTCCTTGATATAGTCGCCGGCGAGCACACCGAGGCCGCCGGAGTAGATTTTGAGACAGTTGCAGAGACCATACTCCATGGAGAAATATGACACGGAGGGGATATCGCTGCGCATGGGCTGGGCCATGTAATCCTGGAACATTTTCCACACATGGTCGATGCGGGCCATCATATCCTTGTCAGCGATGATTTCGTCAAGACGCTCGGAGGGGAGCTGCTGGAGGAGCATTACGGGGTTCTCGCCGGTGGCACGCCAGAGGTCATGGTCAAGGTCACGGAAGAGGTTTTTGGCCTCGCTGTTCCACACCCACCAGAGGTTGCGTGACAATTTTTCAAGTGATTTCAATGCTTCGGGAAGCTGCGACTTCACTGTGATGTCGCGCCATACGGGAGCATTGGCATTGCTTACGGGTAGTTTCATATTGAACTGATTAAGTAATTGTCAATAGGTTGGTAAAAATCGGTTTAGGTATATATTGATATAATCTCTGTTCTTATCGGGATGAAGCCTTGGAGAGTGCCAGGTCATAGGCACGGTCATAGTAGGCTATGAAGTTGACCCACGAGGCTGCCGCGGCGGTGCGCATGGCTGCACGACGTATGCGCGACATAGTGCGCCGGTCGGCACAAGTCAGATAGCGTATGGAGTTGGCTATATTGTTGACCACGTCATGATAGTTGGAGTCACCGCGTCCGATGACATTGACTCCACACTCTTCAAAGTAGTTCTCAAACGATTCAAGCACCCACTGTCCGAAACCTGAGAGCGACGTCGTGACTGTCGGAACGCCAAACGCCACACTCTCGAGCGGGGTATAGCCCCACGGCTCGTAATACGAGGGAAACACCGTGGCGTCGGCTCCTATGAGCAGGTCGTAGTAGTCGCGGCCAAAGATGCCGTCGGTGCCGTTGAGATAGCAGGGCACATATATAACAGACACTCGGGAGTCAATGTTGCAGAAACCGAGCGAACGTATGCGGCCGGCCACCATGTCGCTGTCGGGATTGTTGAGCCAATGTGTGACTACAGGCTCGTCAAGTGCGCCTTCGGCCATGGCTTGGCTGTCGAGACGGGCGCGAAGGTCGGCACGGGCCTCTTTGGGCCATGCAGGCACCATCACATAGGCTATCACCTTGCGGCAGGCCTCGAGGTGACGAAGGGTGTCGGCCATGTCGATATATATGTCTATGCCTTTGTTGCGATATTCGCAGCGGCCGCTTGTGATGACCACAAAGGCATTGTCGTCATACTCGGCTCCGGTGAGGGCATTGGCCACTCCGATGAGCGACGCGCGGGCCTCGGCCCTGACGGCATCAAACTTGGCCGGAGCGGGCACGAAATTCTTTTCAAATCCGTTGGGGGTCACCACGTCGGGACGACGCTCGAGCAACTGCTCACACTCCCTGACAGTGATTTCGCTCACCGTCGTGAAAGCGTCGGCCTGATGGGCGGCCGCTTTCTCGAGCGAATGCTTGGCCTCCATGTTGAGCTCACGTGCCATCTGGTCGCCGTTATAGCCCGACATATAGTCATAGAGAGGCTTGTTGTTGCCACATATGCTGCGGCCTATGCTTGTGGCGTGGGTGGTGAACACCGTGGCCACGCGGGGCATCTTCCATTTGAGATAAAGGAGACCCATGCCGGTGGTCCATTCATCAAAGTGTGCCACGATGGTGGCGGGAGTCTTTTTGGGACGGCCGCGGCGCGGGGCTTCAGGCTTAGGATTGGCCTGACCGTAGCCCGAGTGTATGATTGATTCGATGACTATGCCGGAAGCATGTGCGAAAGCGCATCCTTCATCATAGTCGCCATAGGCATGAAGCGAGTCTACTCCGAAACGCGACCACATCTCGCCGTAAAATTCGTCCTTGACGGCATACATACCGTCAAATTTCACGAGCACGGCTATAGGACGTCCCGGGATTTCCCAGCGGCCCACTCTGATGCCGACACCCTCGGGTAGCTTGGCGTTTTTGGCCCATTTGGAAAGTCCGGGGATATTACATTCTGTAAACCAGGGAGAAGGATTGGCTTCTGACCATACGTCAGGCCCGATAAAGATTGTGGTGTCTTTGCTTATTTTCTGAAGAGTCTTGGCTTTGGTAGAAAGTACCGTATATATGCCACCAATCTTGTTACACACCTCCCAGCTTACCTCAAACAGTAATTCGGGACGTCGTGTAGCAGGTTTTTTGTCCATGTATCTTATAGATTATAGATTTTAGGTTGCAAAGGTAATGAATTTTCCCGAAACGACCGTAAAAAACTGAAAATAAATCCTCAAAATCACCACTTTATTAACACATCCTCGCCAGTAAATCTTTACCACAAGTATCTCCTGTCGCGAAAAAGCCACGAAGCGCGCAGTGCTCCCGAGGTCAGATACCATAGGGCCTTGACCAGAGATGATTGTCGCGAAGAGTGCACCCGATAAGCCTTGAGGGGGATTCTGAGCAGACACGTCACAGGATAGGTCAGGGCTATCACACACCCCATGGCGCGGAGATTCTTATCCGTGAGGCGCAGACGCGAGCCCGTTGAGAGGTGAGGGTGCCGGCAGATGGTCACCGGGAAGAAGCGGCAGTGCAGTCCGCGCCTGATGGCCGAGAGAAGCAACACCTCATCCTCGCCTCCATGCATGGAGGCCGAGCCGAGTCCAAGCTGCGGATGACATCCGAGCTCTCCGGCCGTAGCCCTGCGAAATGCAATTTCGACACTTGCCACTGAATAGTTTCTTGGCAGAGGCATCGAGAGCCGGCACGATTCGGCGGGATAGACGACCGTGCCCAACGGCCTGTCGCAAATGAATGTAGCGAGGTCGACGTCGGGATTGTCGGCAAACAGTTTCATTATTGCCGTGAGCCCTTCGGGCATATAAGTAAGATCGTCGTCGGCACACAGGATTATGTCGGACGTGCAGTGTCGGAAGGAGTTGTTGCGGTTAAGCGACAGACCGCTCCGGTCAAAGCGTATCACCTTCACGTCATCTCTCGACGCCAGACTGTCGGGCACCTGTGTGTCGCGATGGTCTTGCCATGACACGACATAGCTCACGCCATCAATGTGTGGCAGCCGCATGGAGGCCACGCGGTCTATGCCTTGAGGCGTGTGGGTGATTATCGCGACGTCAAGCGTACATGAACGTTTATCTGTCACGGGCTATGATATAGTCAAGAAGGGTAAGGAGCGGAGTGGTGTCGGCGTCGGGGCCGAGCTGGGCAAGCGTCTCGGCCGCCTTGTCGCGCAGACGCAGCAGTGTTGACTCGGCATAGTCTATACCTCCGGCCTCGATGGCATAGCGTATCAGCGATGCTATCTCATCGTCATTGAGCGAGCCGCGTGCGAGCAATGAGGCGGCATCCCGGCATCCCGGATAATCGGTATGGCCAAGGGCATGTATGAGCGGTAGCGTGACCTTGCCTTCGCGCAGGTCGTTGCCTGTGGGCTTGCCCAGCGAGTCGGAGTGGAAATAGTCGAATATATCGTCTTTAATCTGGAAACACTGCCCGAAAAGCAGTGCGAAACGCCTCATGATGTCGAGCTTGCGGCTGTCGGCATCGGCTGCATAGGCTCCCATCTCGACGCATGCCACGAAGAGCGAAGCTGTCTTGTGGGTGATAATCTCGAAATATGACTCTTCCGAGATTGAATTGTTGGCGGCGTTGTGTATCTGATCCATCTCGCCTGTCGAGAGCAGACGTCCGAGCGAGGCGATGGTCTCGATGGCACGAAGGTCGGCTGTCGAAATCACGAGCTGGAGGGCCGACGATACGAAATAGTCACCCACGAGCACAGCGATATGATTGTCCCACATGGCATTGATGGTGGGCGAGTTATGGCGTGTGGACGACTGGTCGATAACATCATCGTGTATGAGCGAGGCATTGTGGAGCATCTCGATGGATGCTGCCGAGGCTATGACACGGTCGGTGACGGCGGCTCCGAGCAGACGGGCCGTGAGCACTACCATCATGGGGCGGAGTTGCTTGCCTTTATGACTGAGGTATCGGCCTATCACCTCGTTGATAAGGGGATTGGTCGAACTGAGCCTGTCGGCTATCAGAGAGTTGATGCTCTCAAGGTCGGGGGCAAGTGCTCGGCGTATGGTATGGATGTCGGTCATAACGGAGTGCAAATTTACAAAATCTTCTGTAAAAAGTCCAAATTTATGAAATTTAATCATTAACTTTACAGCAATTTCGGCTTGCACAGGTGCAGGCCGGTGTGCTGATATATGGAAAAGCGATTATTTCTACTGGACGCCTACGCCCTTATATACCGCGCCTACTACGCGCTGATTCACTCTCCGCGGTTTGCAACGACCGCGGGATTCAACACGTCGGCCATATTTGGCTTCTGCAACACTCTTGACGATCTGCTGCGCAAGGAGAATCCCTCTCACATAGCAGTATGTTTCGACCCGCCCCACGGGCGCACATTCCGCCACGAGCAGTTTGAGGCCTATAAAGCCCAGCGCGACAAGCAGCCCGAGGACATCACTCTGGCCATACCTTATATAAAGCGCGTACTCGAGGGCTACCGCATCCCGGTCATCGAGGTGCCCGGCTATGAAGCTGACGACGTGATAGGCACTCTGGCCACGCGCGCGGCCGCCAAGGGTTATGACACCTACATGATGACCCCCGACAAGGATTACGGTCAGCTCGTAGCTCCACATATATATATGTATAGGCCCGCGCTAAAAGGCGAGGGCTTTGAGGTAAGAGATGTCGCAAAGGTGTGTGAGCGTTACGGCATAGCCGAGCCCCGCCAGGTGATAGACCTCCTGGCTCTCGAGGGGGATGCCTCCGACAATATCCCCGGATGTCCCGGTGTGGGCGAGAAGACCGCCCGCAAACTCATTGACGAATGGGGCAGCGTGGAGAATCTTCTCGAAAATACCGACAAACTCAAAGGAGCCCTGCAGCGTCGCGTCATAGAGAACGCCGACCAGATACGCATGTCGAAGTGGCTCGCCACAATATGCACCGATGCGCCCATTGATATCGAGGTCGATGACCTCGTGAGACGTCCGATTGACGCCGACAGCCTGATGGAAGTTTTTCGTGAGCTGGATTTCAAGTCGCTCATGGGACGTCTGAAGGCTCAGATAGCATCAGGTGAAGCTGTGGACAAGGCCTCACAGACCGCTCCGGCTCAGGCCGCTCCGGCCGATGACGGTTCGGGCATGGGGTCACTGTTTGACACCCCGGCCGACGGACCGACAGCTCTGGAAGTCTGCGAGGAACGTCACTATGAGACGGTGTCGACCCCGGCGCGCGCGGCCGAGATTGTAAGACTCGCTTCTGCTCAACCGATGATCGGCATAGCCGCCTATGCTCCCGGCGAAGAGGCCATGACGGGCCGCCTCGAGGGTCTGGCATTGTCATGGGAGCCGTGTGGCGGATATTTCATCCCCTTTCCCAAGGATGATACTGCGGCCCGTGCCGAAATCCGTGCTATCGTGTCGCCGCTTTTCAGCGGCAAGGCTCCGCTTATGGTGAGCTTTGACGTGAAGCGCACCTTGCTACTGATGCGCCACGAAGGCATATCGCTCGACATGCCCTATTTTGACGTGTCGGTGGCCCATTATGTGATTGACCCCGAGATGAAGCACGATGTGGCCACCATCTCGCTCAAATATCTCGACATGCCCCTTCAGGGTGTGCCGGCCGACAGCCGTCCGGGCCACCCCAAGAGTTCGCTCGAGCCGGAGGCTGCCGTGACCCGTTACTGCGAAGAGGCCGACCTGGCCCTGCGGTTGCGGCCGCGCCTTCAGGCAGAAGTGGCCGAGCGCGATATGACACGTCTGCTCGAGGAGGTGGAGTTTCCGCTCATACGCGTGCTCGCTGACATGGAGTGGACCGGCGTAAGAATCGACCCCTCGGTGCTCACCGACCTCTCCGCCAAACTCAAGGAGCAGGTCAGCGCGCTCGAGCTGGAGGCTTACGAGATGGCCGGAGGCCCCTTCAACATCGCCTCGCCCGCTCAGGTGGGCATGGTGCTGTTTGACCGTCTGGCCATCGACCCCAAGGCCAAACGCACGGCCAAGGGCTCTTATTCAACCACAGAGCAGGTGCTGGAGAAGTATGCCCACAAGGTGCCGCTCGTGGGACTGATACTCAAGATAAGACGTCTGCGCAAACTCATAACCACCTATCTCGACGCCCTCCCGGCACTAATCAACCCCGAGACCGGCAAGATACACACATCATTCAACCAGACTGTCACAGCCACAGGGCGCATCTCGTCGACCAATCCCAATCTGCAGAACATCCCCATCCGCACCGATGACGGACGTGAGATACGCCGCGCGTTTATCCCCGACAACGGCGACCTGATGATGAGTGCCGACTATTCACAGATAGAGCTGCGTCTCATAGCCGACCTGAGCAATGACAAGGATATGATCGAAGCATTCCTGTCGGGTGACGACATACACCGCATCACAGCCTCCAAGGTCTACAAGAAGCCACTCGAGGAAGTGACCGACGACGAGCGTCGCCATGCAAAGACAGCCAATTTCGGCATCATTTACGGCATTTCGGCCTTCGGGCTTTCGGAGCGTCTCGGCATCGCACGTCCCGACGCAAAAAAACTCATTGACGGATATTTCGCTACCTATCCCCATGTGCGCGAATATCTCGACAAGGCCGTGGCCGATGCCCGCGAGCGAGGATATGTGACCACACGCATGGGCCGCCGCCGCTATCTGCCCGACATCAATTCACGCAATGCCGTGGTGCGCGGCTATGCCGAGCGCAATGCAGTCAACGCCCCGATCCAGGGTTCGGCAGCCGACATCATAAAGGTGGCGATGGTGAGGATATACGCCGAAATGCAGCGGCGTTCGCTCCGCTCGCGTATGATTATGCAGGTGCATGACGAATTGATATTCAACGTAGTGCCCGAGGAACTCGACGAGCTCAAACGCATAGTTTTCGAGGGCATGGAGGGCGCATATGCCGGAGCCGTACCGCTCGAAGTGGCCGCCGGCGTCGCAGCCAACTGGCTCGAAGCGCATTAATCAGAGCTGAAAGTCAAGAGTTGAGAGTAAAAAAATTACTAATTACCAATTGCCAATTACTAATTAAAATAAATGTCTTCAGAAGAGAAACTTGTGATTGAGGAGAAGGTGGTCAAGATGCTCAAAACAGTCTTTGACCCGGAGATACCTGTCGATATATACAATCTCGGCCTTATCTATGGCATCGACCTGGATGATGACGGCAATCTGCATATCGACATGACTTTGACCGCGCCCAACTGTCCTGCGGCCGATTTTATCATAGACGATGCCCGCATCAAGCTCGAAAGCATCGACGGCATAAAGAGTGTGGACATACGCATCGTCTTTGAGCCCGAATGGACCAAGGACATGATGAGCGAAGAGGCCAAACTCGACCTCGGATTTCTCTGAGCCTGAATTGTCATATACACTCCCCCCGATGACCTATTTTATCAGCGACCTGCATCTCGGAGCCGGATATATAGCCGACCATCGTGCCCACGAGCGCATGGTGGTGGAGTTTCTGCGCTCTATCGAGCCGACAGCCAGGAGAATATTTCTGCTTGGCGACATACTCGACTACTGGTGGGAATATCGCGATGTGGTGCCAAGAGGGTTTACACGCTTTTTCGGAGAGCTCGCACGGCTTGCCGACAAGGGCGTGGAGATAATATGGTTCAAGGGCAATCACGACATATGGATTTTTGATTATCTCCCGCAGGAAATAGGCCTGAAAGTTCACGACGGCATGATGGTCACGGAGATTGACGGCCGGCGTTTTCTTCTTGAGCATGGCGACGGCGTCGGTAGGTTGCCGTGGTCATTCAGGGCGTTGCGCAAGTTATTCAGATGTCGCGTAGCCCAGCGGATGTTTGCCGCCATACATCCCCGGTGGACCGTTGGCTTCGCTCATGCATGGTCGTCACACAGCCGCAAGTCGGGCGGCTATCTTCCCCCGGCCACTGTGTGTGACAACCTGACACGATTTGCAATCGACTACAATGCCGCAGCCGCCGAAAAGGTCGATTATTTCGTCTTCGGACACCTGCATGTGCTCGTGGAAAAAGCCCTGCCGGACGGTGCTAAAATGGTCGTTCTCGGCGATTGGATATCGAAATTTTCCTATGCCGTATGGGACGGAGAGAGTCTCAAAATTGATACTTTTACGATAAAAAATTGATACGAAATTACTATTTTAACGTATTTTAACGGGATGAGAAATCCAAACATCAACAATACACTAAATTGTAATACAACAAGTTGGGCTAGATTTTCGCGACATCGAAAAATCCGGGAAGGTGAAAATATGTTGGATAACATATAAAAATATTTCACTGCTCACGCAAATAGCCCTACTTTTGCATCACGAACCTAAAACAATCTTTTTTACCTTAGAAATTGTACCTATTGGAAACTCATGAAAAGGAGCTGCGTGAAGCAGTTCCTTTTTATCGTTTATGTCGAGTTGAGACAGGATTAATGGGAGTATCGGGGCTCACACGCTTTTATCCGTGGGAATTATGTGACGGATTTGCGCAAGGAGTTAACCTGTTTTGTCAAAATGGCCACAAAAGTTTAAAAATGCTTAACTATGAGAAAGTTTACCTGTCGATGTGACGGAATTTTGCGAATAAATAGCTAATTTTGTAAACTTTGCGCCACGAGGGTGACGCAATGTGGAGATGAATACGATAATTGAAGCACAGTAACTGATATTTTTGAGCACAGTAATTATGAAATTTAATAAGATTGTATTATCGGTCGCATTGGCTGGAGTGATTGGTTCATTTCACGCCGACGCTATTGGCTCGACCGTTTCTGACAACGAAAAGAGCTTCCTCTTCTTCGGAAAGAAGAAAAAGAAATCATCAATGAAAGACGGCGAGGGAACAGAGTCGTCGGCATCTGCCAAAAACTCTTACGAAAAAATCCTCACCGACACGGCCACCGTGAGCCGAGGCATGTTTGGAGTAATCCATAACGGCGACGACTATTATTTCGAGATACCCCGCGACCTTATGGGACGCGACATGCTCATAGTCAACAAACTGGTGCGTGTGCCACGCGAGCTCAACGAGGCCGGCGTCAACCGCGGCATCAACACATCGAATGTCATGGTGCGCTTCGAACTCGACAAGAATGACAAGCGTGTGCTCGTGCGCGAAGCCCGTGTGCGTCCTACCGTCAAAGACAAGGATGCCATAGCACGCAGCGTCGACAACAACTACATCGACCCGCTCATAGCCTCGTTTCTCATCGAGGCCCAAAATCCTGACTCGACCGCCGTGGTGATAAAGGTAAATGACCTGTATAACGGCTCGAAAAGCACGTTTGGCGACGTGTTCAACGACATCAACATCGGCACCCCCGCTGTAAAAGACCTCTCGAGGATTGTGAGCATCAAGGCGTTTGACAATAACGTCTATGCCGTCTCCGAGCTCACCACCAGCGTGTCTGAGCCGGGCGGCAAGGTCAATGTGACCGTAGAGATAGGCTCAAGCATAGTGCTCCTACCCGAGACACCGATGCCCGGACGCTACAGCTCATCGCGTGTGGGCTATTTCACCGAGTCAAATCTCCGCTACTCGGACGACCAGCAGCGTGTGGCGCGTCAAAACCTCATCACCCGTTGGCGTCTCGAACCCCGCCCCGAGGATGTGGCCGACTATATGGCCGGACGTCTCGTGGAGCCGGTGAAACCAATCGTGTTCTATATTGACAAATCCACCCCCGCCCAATGGGTACCGTATATCAAGACCGGCATACTCGACTGGCAGAAAGCCTTTAAGATGGCAGGATTCAAAAACGCAATCCAGGTGCGCGAACTTCCCGAAGGGGAGGAGGCCGACGAAAACGACATCAACTACTCCACTCTGACCTATGTGGCCTCAAAGATGTCAAACGCCATGGGCCCCTCGATTACCGACCCCCGTTCGGGCGAGATTATCGAGGCCGACATCATATGGTGGCACAACGTGCTCGACATACTCCGCGACTGGATTGTGGTCCAGACCGGAGCCGTCGATCCGCGAGTGCGTGCCCCCAAGCTCCCCGACGAAGTGATGGGCGACGCCATGCGCTTTGTGGCCTGTCACGAAGTGGGCCATTCGCTTGGTCTGCGTCACAACATGATAGCATCGGCATCCATCCCCGTCGACTCGCTCCGCTCCGAGCGTTTCACCACAATGATAGGCGGCACGGCCGCATCAATCATGGACTATGCGCGCTTTAATTTCGTGGCCCAGCCTGGCGACGGTGTCAAGATGCTCACACCCAACCTCGGCCCGTATGACATGTTTGCCATCGAGTATGGCTACCGCTGGTATCCCGAGCGCGACCCCGAGGCCGAGCATAAGCATCTCGAGCAGTTGCTCTCGTGCTATGCCGACAATCCCCTCTACCGCTACAGCGAGGCACAGGACTCGCGCGAGGCCGTCGACCCCCGCGCCCTGAGCGAAGACCTCGGCGACAACAATATCAAGGCATCGCGCTATGGTCTGGCCAATCTGCGCCGTGTGGTGCCCAACATCATCAAGTGGACCACCACAGGCGAGCCCGGACAGAACTACGACGAGGCTTCCAACCTCTACAGCTCGGTGCTCGGACAGTGGAACAGATTCATGTATCACGCCCTTGCGAATGTAGGCGGCATATATATCGACAACGCCACTATCGACAACGGCAAGAAGGCCTACACGTTTGTCGAGAAAGAGCGTCAGCGCGACGCGGTGAAATTTCTCATTGACGAGGCTTTCACCGACACCGACTGGCTCTTCAACAACGAGATTTCCGACTACACCTATCTCGTACAGAACACCCCGATAGGCCGCATCGAACAGGCTCCCTCCTTCATGCTCACCAATTATCAGAGCTATCTGCTGTGGGATCTGCTACACAACGACCGACTCGTGCGCATGCTCGAGAACGAAGCCCGCAACGGACGCGACGCTTTTACGGCCGTAGAGATGACCGACATGCTCCACAACGGCATATTCAAGTCGACCATCCAGGGCCGCACACCCGGTGTGCGCGAGCGTTCGCTGCAGAAAAATTATATCGACGCCCTCATTATCGCCGCCTGTGAGAAGCAGGGTGTGAAGGACGGCGTGGCACTGCGGGCCATGGAGTCAGACCTTCCGGCCATCAATGCAAAGACCCCCGACCTCTGCGGTCACAACCACGCGCTCGGCGAGCAGACATGCGCCGGCCGCAAACTTAATTTCAGCTCCACTCAGGCCAACCGCGTGTCAGACGCCATCTCCATCAAGCGCGGAGAGCTCATGAGAGTGCGTTCGCTCCTGAAGAGCCGCACCGGAACGGCCGACAAGACCTCCCGCTATCACTATGCCGACATGCTGATGCGCATCAACACAGCTCTCGGTCTGCCGCTGGAGTGAGCCGAAGTCCAAGCTATGAATAAACACACAAAATGTAGTAACTATAATCGATCAAATTCTGAATGGCAAAGCATTTTATAACCAGTCTTACCATCCTGATAGTCACTCTCCTCGCCGCGCCCAACATGCTTGCGGCCGACAGGGTGGTGACAGGTGTGGTAGTTTCGTCGGAAGACTCCGAGCCACTGATAGGTGCCTCGGTGGCCGTATCGCAGTCGCAGCTCAAGGAAGCCAACAGCTCGCTGAAGACCCTCGGAGTAGTGACTGACCTCGACGGAAAATTCTCCATAACCATTCCTGACGCAGTGAAACAGCTCGAAATTCGTTATGTGGGCTATAATCCCCGCACGATAGAGCTCGTACCCGGCCTTGACAACTATGACCTCCAGCTCGACCGCGCGTCGGAAGTACTGAGCGACGTAGTGGTGACGGGCTACCAGAACATCGAGAAGCGCAAACTCACCGCTTCGATTACCAAGGTGGAGCTTGACGACAGCAAGCTCGGCTCGATAATGACCGTCGACCAGGCTCTGGCAGGTCAGGTGGCAGGCCTCTCGGCGATACAGAGCAGCGGCTCGCCCGGCGCACCGATGAAGATACGTATCCGAGGCACGGCCTCGCTCAACGGCACACAGGACCCTCTGTGGGTCATCGACGGTATACCCGTCAACGGCACCGAGGTGCCCACGCTCGAAGAGCTTAACGATATCGACAACCTTTACCAGTCGTCGATAGCCGGCCTCAATCCCGCCGACATCGAGAGCATAACCGTACTGAAGGACGCCGCCGCAACAGCCATCTACGGCACACGCGCCGCCAACGGTGTGATCGTGGTGACCACCAAGAAGGGCCGTTCGGGCGCGCCTGAAATCAACTTCTCGACCCGTCTCACCTATTCGCCCCGTCCTGACATCGACCGCCTCAACCTGCTCTCGTCAGACGAAAAAGTCGACCTGGAGCTGTCGCTGCTCAACTCGGACTACACCTATCGCGAGAACAAGGGCGCGGTGGCACGCATACTCGCCAACGCCGGACTCACCGACGTCTACAAGACCGGCGGATGGGGCGCGCTCCCCGCATCGGTGCAGTCGCAGATCAACGCCCTGCGCGCCATCAACACCGACTGGAACGACATACTGTTTCGCGACACCTTCAATCAGGAGTATAACCTCAGCCTCTCGGGCGGCAACGACCGTGCCACCTACTACACCTCGCTCGGCTATCAGGAGGAGAACGGCAACGTGACAGGCGTGGACATGAACCGCCTGAGCCTTACGCTCAAGACCAACTATAACGTGACCCGTCACTTCAAGGTGGGCGCATCGGTCTTTGTCAACCACCGCAAAAACAACTCCTATATCACCGACAACGACGGATTTACCAACCCCGTCTACTACTCGCGCCGCGCCAATCCCTATCAGGAGCCTTATGACGCCGACGGCAACTATATCTATGACACCGACATCCAGGGCCGTGAGGACAGCGACCTGAAGTTTAACATCTTTGAGGAGCGCGCCAACACCAAGCGTGTCCAGGAGACCACCGGCGTCACCGCCCTGCTCGACGCAAGCCTGCGCTTCAACGACTGGCTACGTGCCTATACTCAGGTAGGTTTCCAGCTCGACAGTTCCAACACCGAGAGCTATGCCTCGGCCGAGACCTATGCCATGCGCAAAGAGTTTTACCGCACCTCCATCAGAGGCAATGACGGCGTGAGCGCGTCGTTTCTCCCCTATGGCGGACGTCACATACAGAACAAGTCGACCAACAAGCAGCTCACCTGGAAGGGACAGCTCGAGTACAGCAACAAGTTTACCGACAGCCACGATCTGGAAGTGATGCTTGGCACCGAGCTTCGCAAGACGTGGTATGACTACTTCTCGTCGACCGCCTATGGCTACGACCCCAAGACACTGACCAACAAGCCGGTGATGTTTCCCAACGAAGACTGGGCGCGCCAGTTCCCGCTCCACTCCGAGAGCGTGAGCGAAAACGCCTATGCCTCATTCTTCGCCACAGGGTCCTACACGCTCATGAACCGCTACACCCTCGGAGCGAGCGTGCGTTTTGACGGCAGCGACCTCTACGGTGTGGCCAAGAAATACCGCTTCCTGCCGCTCTACTCGTTCAGCGGACTGTGGCGCGCGAGCGACGAGCCCTGGCTGCGCGAGTCGACCGTAATCAACAACCTTGCCTTCCGCGCATCCTACGGTATACAAGGCAACATCGACAAGAACACCTCATCGTTTGTGATGGGTAACTATAACAACGCCTCCATCCTCCCCGGCGTGACCGAGGACGTCATCGTGCTCGGCTCGGCCCCCAACCGCCGCCTGCGCTGGGAGAAGACCTATACGACCAATGCCGGATTTGACATCTCGGTCATCGACAACGCCATCTCTCTTACGGCCGACTACTATCACCGCAAGGGCGACGACCTCATCGCACTCAAGATGCTCCCGCTCGAGACAGGCTTCATGTCATATATGGTCAACTGGGCCTCGATGCGCAACCAGGGCTTTGAAGTCGGACTGGCCACACGCAACATAGCCACACGCAATTTCCGCTGGACCACCAACTTCAACCTCGCCTACAACGAGAACACCGTGCTCCAGGAGACCGTGCCGTCCAACCAGACCACACCCTCGCGCGAGGGCTATCCCGTCAACGCCATCTTCGCCTACAAGACTGCCGGACTCGATGAGAACGGCAACGTGCTCTATCTTGCCAAGGACGGCTCGAAGCAGACCGCACAGGAGTTTTTCAAACTCAACGCGGCCGGCGCGTCCACCCTTACAGCCGAGGAGCAGCGCGACCTCTACACCTACATCGGCTCGGGCGACCCGCTGTGGACGGGAGGCTTCATCAACAACTTCTCCTATCGCGACTTTGACCTCACGGTCAACTTCGCCTTCAACCTGGGCATGTATACCCGCATCCAGCCCTCCTACAGCAACACCTACTTTGACCGCGGCATGAACACCAACCGCGATATCCTCGACCGCTGGACCTCATCCAATCCGACAGGCTCACTGCCGGCTCTCATGCCCGAAGACACCACCTCGCCCGTCTACAGCTACTACGCGCAGTATGGCAACGCCTACTCGATGCTCGACACATGGGTGAAGAAGTCAGACTACTTCCGTCTGCAGAGCCTGCGTCTGGCCTACAACATCCCCCCGAGCGTGCTCAAGCCCCTGCGCATGAGCATCCTCACCGTGGCTTTCGAGGCAAGAAACCTCTGGGTGTTCGGTTCAAACTACAAAAACTTCCTCGACCCCGAGACCATGGGCAACCCCTTCGCCCAGCCCATCCCCAAGACCTATACATTCAGTCTTAATCTCAAATTCTAATCTCTCACTCGACCGAATATGAAGAAAACACTCTTATATATGCTGTTTGCACCGCTGATGCTTGTCCTCAGTGCGTGTGACGACTATCTTGACATCCAGCCCGTGGGCAAGGTGATACCGACGACCGCCACCGAGTTTCGCGCGCTCATGACCGAGGCCTATGTGACCGTGCCCGACGACCGCGGACTGGCATCGTTCAGAGGCGACGAGATGAAGCTCGATGTCACCAATCCAATGGACATAGAGTCATACAAGGACATATGGATATGGAATGACAATGCGGCGAGCGAGAACACCTCGACATTCTCGTGGCGCAACTTCTATCACGTGCTTTTCATAGCCAACTACGTGATAGAGTCGGAGTCGACCATGACCGACGGCACTCCGCAGGAGATAAGCCAGATGGTGGGCGAGGCCTATATGCTGCGTGCCTACATGCACTTCATCCTGTCCAACCTCCACGCGCCGGCCTACACCAAGTGTGACCCGGCGGTGACCAAAGCTGTGCCCCTCAAGGTCGACAGCAATGTTGAAGCCACCCTCTCACGCTCGATGCTCTCGGACATCTATGCACAGATACTCGCCGACCTTGACGCCGCACAGCAGCGACTCAATGTCGACACCTGGGACCTCGGGTATAACTATCGCTTCAACACACTCAGCGTCGACGCTCTCCGTTCGCGCGTGTATCTCTACATGGGCGAGTGGGCCGAGAGTCTCGCGGCTTCACGCCGTGTGCTGGCCGTGAAGAGCGAGCTGGCCGATGTGTCTGTCATACTCCCCAATGCCTACAACTCGCCCGAAAACATCGTGGCCCTCGAGAAAGTGATGACCAACAACTATGAGAAGGCATCGCTTGTGAGCGACAATCTTTACGCTCTGTACACGCGCACCGACCGCCGCCGAAGCACCTATTACAAGAACGACGCCGTAATCACCATTCGCAAAGGGGGCAGCAACGAGTTTTCGTGCTCGATGCGTACAGGAGAGATGTATCTCAATGCCGCCGAGGCCGCTTGGAATCAGAATGAATATGACACCGCCGCCGACTATCTGCTCACACTCCAGAAAGCCCGCTTTACCGCCTCAGGCTACACATCCAAGGAGACTGCCGTGAGAGCCATGACTCCCGATGAACTTATCGAGGAGATATATGTTGAACGTGCAAGGGAACTTGCGTTTGAGGGTCACCGCTGGTTTGACCTGCGCCGCACCACCCAGCCCCGCATCGAGAAAACATTCCGAGGTGAGACTTTCGTGCTCGAACAGGGCGACTCGCGTTACACCATCCCCATCCCTGCGGCTGCCATCGAGGCCAATCCCTCGCTTGCCAACTGATTGTTTCATGAATAATTTCACGTAGTGACGGGACCAAACCGTCACTACGTGATACATATTTCCATATATAGTCTGACAAACATTATTAACCAACAAATTATTCGCTAATGAAAAAACTTTTACTTTCATTATCGGCAGCCGTGACATGCATGGGCATGTCGGCCGCTGTGCCTGTGCTCAAAGAGCAGTACAAAGGCTCTGTTAACGTAACCCCCGAGACTGTAACCTATTCCAACCCGTCAACATACGATGCCCAGGGCAACCTCATCATCACCGGATCGTTCAAAGAGGATTTCTCATTTGCAGACAAGGAAGTGTTCGGTGAAGGCGTAAAGAATGCATATATTCTGAAATATGACGCCACCAACACCCCCAAATGGGGCGCATCTCTCGCCGGCTCTGCTGAAATCAAAGGTATTGCCACCGATGCCGAGGGCAATATATATGTAGGCGGCACATTTGCCGGCAAAGTAGAGTTTCTCTCTTCATCGGCCGACGGCGAGCCTGCCATCAGCAAAGAGGGACTTAAAATCGACGGTGAGTTTGGAAGCGAACAGTCTTCAACATTTATAGCAAAATACGACAAGGACGGCAAGATTGTCGAGGTGACATCGTTTGTGCCCGAACCTCTTCCCGAACTCGTGGCCACCGGCATGTACTCACCTACAGCCCAGGATTTGTATTTCACTATATCTGATATAAAGGTGGCCGGCGGTAAAGTCTATGCCACCGCCTCGTTCACAGGCCAGACTACCATCGGCAATGGAACTTTCGACGGAGCATACAGCAACCTGTTTGATTTCATGTACTTTGACGTGCCTAACATCGGAGTCTTCTCGGTAGACTGCGCTACACTTGGCACAGCCGAAATCGTAGCCAAAATGGAACTTACCGGCCCGTTTGCCGATACAACTCCCTCGCTCAGTTCCCCTGTCGTAACAGTAAAGGATGGCCAGGTGATAGCCGGTTTCATCATGTCGACAAGCGAGGCAACCAATGCCGTAAATGTAGAAATAGGCTCCTATAAGACATCGCTGACACCTACGGTCGGTGTGGTTGATTATGTGATTGTAAAGGATGGAACTGTTTCATCTATCAAGAAAGCCACATCCGAATCATTAATTTCTTATGACAGCTTGAAAGACCTTGTAATCAACGGCAATGACGTGTATATGGTCGGTTCGTTCGATACAGCCGCTCCGGCAGCTGAAGCAGCCGCCGCAACCGTGGCTCCTGTGGGTAAGAGCGACATATTTGTTGCAAAATTCGGAGCTGCCGATCTTAGCGTAGGTCAGATATATGCCAACGGCATTGATGAAGGTGAGAATGGCAGCGAAAAGGTATCGTCGACCGCACTCGTGGACGGCGCGCTCTATATCAACACCATCGGCTCGAAAGTGGGCGGTTCCTACTGGTTTGACGGCACAGCCTTCTCGATGGCACCTGCCACCGGATGCGGCATAGCTGTAGGCAACGGCGTTATGGCTCTGGTCAGCAGCGACGCAACCAAGGTAGACTATCAGACCTATACCTACGAGTCAAAGCAGACCGGCATCACCGACATCGAGGCAGAGTTTGACCCCAACGCACCCGTAGAATACTTCAACCTCCAGGGCATCCGCGTGGACAATCCCGAAAACGGTCTCTATATACGCCGTCAGGGCAACAAGGTAGAGAAAATCCTCGTAAAATAACCGACAATCAAAGATAATACATAATGTTAGTCCCGATACTTTTAAAAGTATCGGGACTAACTCTTGCTATAAACTGCATTAAGCGATCGTTATTTTAACGTTTTACAACTTTATTAAATCTGAAAAATAGATTATTTTTGTAGCTGTAATTACAAAATAATCACCATGATAAAAGAGATTTTATTAACTTCAGTTCTTTCCATTGCATTTGTGTCTCCGCTCATGGCAGGGGAGACGGTAACCTCACCCGACGGTGACATCACTCTGACATTTGAGATCGAGAGCGGAGGCCGTCCCGCCTATTATGTGGATTTCAAGGGGCGGCAGGTCATCAAGCCCTCACGCCTCGGATTTGAGCTTGTCAGCGAGTCGGGCCGCAATTCGTTCAACCATCAGGCCGAAAAGGCCAAAGGGGACGCTCTATCGCTACGCGAGGGTTTTGAGATAGTCAAGACCACGCGCGACTCGGCCGACGAGACATGGACTCCCGTATGGGGCGAAGAGGCCGAGATACTCAACCGCTACAACTCCATGACTGTCCAGCTCAAGCAACCTGAGTTTGACCGGCTGATGAATATCGAGTTTCGAGTGTTTGACGACGGGATAGCATTCCGTTACGATTTTCCCTCGCAGCCCAATCTCAATTATTTCGTAATAAAAGAGGAAAAAAGCGAGTTTGCCATGAACGGCGACCACTGGGCCTACTGGATACCCGGCGACTATGATACGCAGGAATATAATTACACCAAGTCGCGACTGAGCGAGATACGCGGTCTGATGCCCTCGAAACTCAATCCCGACAACGCTTCGACCACACCGTTCTCGCCCACAGGCGTGCAGACTTCACTCCAGCTCAAGAGCGACGACGGGGTGTATCTCAACATACACGAGGCCGCCACGGTCAACTATCCCACCATGCACCTCAATCTCAACGACACCACCATGACGTTTACATCATGGCTCACCCCCGACAACCAGGGGCGCAAGGGATATATGCAGACCCCCGTCGCCACACCCTGGCGTTACGTAATCATCACCGACGACGCCCGCGACATTCTGGCCTCGCGCATCGCCTACAATCTCAACGAACCTTGCAAAATCGAGGACACCTCGTGGATTAAGCCTGTGAAATATATCGGTGTGTGGTGGGAGATGATTTCGGGAGCCGGCTCGTGGAACTATACCGACGACGTGTATTCAGTGCAGCTTGGCAAGACCGACTACACCAAGACCAAACCCAACGGCCGCCACAGTGCCAACAACGAGAAGGTGCGCCGCTACATCGACTTTGCCGCCGAGCACGGTTTTGACCAGGTGCTTGTCGAAGGCTGGAACGAAGGCTGGGAAGACTGGTTCGGCCAGTCGAAGGACTATGTGTTTGACTTCGTTACCCCCTATCCCGACTTTGACATCAAAGCCCTCAACGAGTATGCCCGCTCCAAGGGTGTGAAGCTCATGATGCACCACGAGACCTCAGGCTCGGTGCGCAACTACGAGCGTCACCTCGAGAAAGCCTATCAGCTCATGAATGATTATGGCTACAACTCGGTCAAGAGCGGATATGTAGGCAACATCATACCCCGCGGCGAATATCACTACTCGCAGTGGCTCAACAACCATTATCTCTATGCCATCACCGAGGCAGCCCGCCACAAGATAATGGTCAATGCCCACGAGGCGTCGCGTCCCACCGGACTGGCCCGCACGTATCCCAACTGGATCGGCAACGAGAGCGCGCGCGGCACCGAATATCAGGCTATGGGCGGCAATGACAAGTGGCATACTTCCATACTGCCCTTCACCCGTCTGCAGGGCGGCCCTATGGACTACACTCCGGGCATCTTTGAGTTTGACCTCTCCAAGTTCACCCCCGGCAACAATTCGCGCATCGCCTCGACCATTCCCGGCCAGTTGGCTCTCTATGTGACCATGTATTCGCCCCTGCAGATGGCGGCCGACCTGCCCGAGCATTACGAGCAACACATGGACGCCTTCCAGTTTATCAAGGATGTGCCCGTCGAATGGGAACGTTCGGTCTATCTCGAGGCCGAGCCGATGGAATATGTCACCATCGCACGCAAGGACAAAAATTCCGACGAATGGTATGTAGGCTCGACCGCCGGCACAGCCGACCGCAAGAGCACCATACAACTGTCGTTTCTTGACCCGGGCCGCAAATATGAGGCAACAATCTATGCCGAAGCAGCCGACGCGAACACTGTGGACGGTCAGCAGCGTTATAATATAACCAAAAAGACCGTGACCTCCAAGAGCAAGCTCACACTCAACGCCCTTGCCGGCGGAGGCTACGCCATATCCATCAAACCTATCGACGCAAAGAAATGAAACATCTCTCAGCTCTTTCCATCCGCCTTATGACTATGACAGCACTGCTGTCGGCCGGCGTGGCCATTACCTCGTGTCACTCTTCGTCAGACGTAGCCTCCCGGCCAGCCACTGATATGCCCGGAGCCTACCGCAGCAGTCTGCCCGGACCGGCCGCACTGCCCAACGCGTGCATTTACCGCACCTCAATCGATGTCGACGCCTATGTGCCTGTGACGGTCAATCCTGTCGACGGCACGCTCATATCCTATCCCGCGCCGTCCGACATCACCGGTGCGTCGATGCCTGTGGTGCTCAAGGACGGTTGGCTGCTCGACCGCCGCGGCGTCAGCCCCAATACACGCTTTGTGCGTTACACCTATTCGCAATATCACGACCTGAGCGAAGCTCCCTCTCCGGCCAAGCTGCTCGAGGCAATAATTCCCGACGCAAGGGTCACCGAAATTGTCGAGCTGCCCTACAAGGTAGGGTCAGTGACGCCCGCACAGGTCGACTCCATCATAGCCGGCGGCCTGCAACGCTGCGAAGTGACATACAAGCTATAATAGGGAGACACACAAAGACAAAAGTTTCAAAAGAAACCAAAGTTTTAACCACATTAAACATCCGTTTTTGCGGATTATCAAAAACTTTGGTTTCTTTTGAAACTTTTGTCTTTATGTATCTCCTTTTTTACTATTTTTGTAGAGTATTTAATCCGCTATTCAAATGTCACAGTCAGATAATAACAAGCAACGTTTCTGCGAGCTGCTTCGCGCGACAGGCCGCGAAAACATCGAGTATGTCATCGAAGACCTCGAGACCTATGGATTTTTCGAGGCTCCGGCCTCGGTGCGCAATCATCTCAACACCCCCGGAGGACTTGTCGAACACTCTCTCAATGTCTATGACGCGGCTGTCATGCTCCGCGAGGGCATAATCAAGCGTCGTCCCGATATGGAGAAAGCTCTGCCGATGGACGCGCTGACACTTGCCTCGCTGCTCCATGACGTGTGCAAGGCCAATATATATCGCCTGGTGACACGCAAGCGCAAAAACGAGATAGGCATGTGGGAAGAGGTGCAGGAATATGAGGTGAACTATTCTCAGCTCCCCATAGGCCACGGCGAGAAGTCGGTGGTGATGCTACTGCGCATGGGACTCGACCTGGAGGACGACGAGATATGCGCCATACGATGGCACATGGGCCCGTGGGCTGTCGACACCTCTTCGATCGAGCAGGACAAAAGCTATCGACAGTCAATAGCCAACTCGCCGCTGCTGCCGCTCATCCACACGGCCGACACCATCGCCTCGCAGATATTCGAGCGCAACAGTATGTAACCGGACAATCTTCACCAAACAAATGTTTAACCGGATGTGACATGGCTTTTTTCTGTCACATCCGGTTAAACATTTTATGCTATGCTATTTTATCGTTCAGACGATTTTAAGACTGATGATTTCGGTGTCGGCGGCCGAGAGCGCGATGTGGGTGCGCGGACTCAGAGGGAGGGGCGATACGGGGAGCGGGAGAAGCAGGATGTCACCCATGCGCAGGGTGGTGTAGGTGCTGACGCGCGCGATGACACGGTTGACATCCGTGTCGGAGGGGAGGGTGAAACCTGCCGGGCAGCAAGGCTGGCAGTCAGTGGCTATCGTAACGCCTCCGGCCAACTGTGCCGCAGAGAGCCATGATCCATGGGTGATGGAGCTGTCAAGCCCCGACAGGACTCCTGGAGGCATGGCCGAAGGGTCGACGGGAATGAAGTGAAGCGCGAGCGAAAAAGAGTCGTAATATCTCGGGGCAAACTTCTCGCTCACACTCTTGCCCAGACGGTTGATGCGTATAGCCAGGAAGAGACATGCATGCCAGTCTCCGCCAAAGTCGGGGTAAAACAAAGGGCGACCCGGCAGCAGGAGTGCCGAGTCGGGATGAAAGTCAATGTCGGATAGAGGCTCAGAGCCTGTCAGTCGTATTATTTTCATTTCTGCTCCATGCGGTTGTACATCAAGGCCAGGTGGGCATAGATTGATGTGTTCTCGATCGTGATTTCGGGAGATGTCTTGATATGAAACGGTGTGAAGTTCCAGAGAGCCTTGATGCCCGACTCCACACACAGGTCGGCCACCTCGGCCGCATTTTCCACTGGCACGGCTATGACTGCAATCTCGGCGTTCAGAGCCTGGCGGCGCGCTTTGAGCTCGGAGATGTCAAAAACGGGTGTGCCACCGATTTCAGTGCCTATCACATCGGGGTCCACATCAAATCCGGCCACGATTTTCAGGCCGTAGCGCGAGAGACCCGAGTCGGTGATCAGGGCACGTCCGAGACTGCCCACACCCATCATGACAGCCCGGTGACACTGGTGGAAACCCAGGAAGTCGTTGAGTCCGCACTCCAGCTCGGCCACCTCATATCCGATGCGGGTCTTGCCCTTGATATTGAGGTAAGAAAGGTCTTTGGCTATCTGCGAAGCATCCACGTTGAGCATCTTTGATATGGCGGTGGAGGATACATGCTCCACGCCCTGTGCACGCAACCGCTGCACGCTCGCAAGATACCACGGCAGACGGCGTATGGCCGGCTCGGGGACATATGGGGGCTTGGATGATTCCATCGGTCAGACTGTTTTATACCTGTTAATAGCGCAAAAGTACAAATTTTTTGCTAAAAATCATCCCGACATCACAGTTATGCCATGTTTTTTCGCTAATTTTGTTGCTAAAATTTTGTAAATTAAATATTGATGGACCGTAAAGTCAGAGTAAGATTTGCCCCCTCTCCCACAGGCCCCCTTCATATCGGAGGAGTGCGCACTGCCCTTTATAACTATCTTTTCGCCCGCCGTCACGGCGGTGACATGATACTCCGCATCGAGGACACCGACTCTCAGCGTTTTGTGCCCGGAGCCGAGGACTATATCAACGAGTCGCTCGCATGGCTTGGCATAAAGATTGACGAAGGTGTGCGCGAGGGCGGAGCCTATGGCCCCTACAAGCAGAGCGAACGTCGCGACATCTATCGCGAGCACGTGAAGATGCTTCTCGACGCCGGCAAGGCATATATCGCCTTTGACACCCCCGCCGAGCTTGACGCCGCCCGAGCGGCCACTCCCAACTTCCAGTATGACGCCTCGACACGCCTGTCGATGCGCAACTCGCTCTCCATGCCCGCCGAAGAGGTGAAGGCTCTGATGGATGGCGGCACCCCCTATGTGGTGCGCTTCCTCATCGAGCCTGGACGCGACGTGGTGGTCAACGACCTGCTCCGCGGCAAGGTGACCATCAACTCGTCGATACTCGACGACAAGGTGCTCTACAAGAGTGCCGACGACCTGCCCACCTATCACCTCGCCAATATCGTGGATGACCATCTGATGGAGGTCACCCACGTCATACGCGGCGAGGAGTGGCTCCCCTCGGCTCCGCTCCATGTGCTTCTCTACGAGGCCTTCGGATGGGCCGACACACGCCCCGACTTCGTTCACCTGCCGCTGCTGCTCAAGCCCGACGGCAAGGGCAAGCTCTCAAAGCGCGACGGCGACCGTCTGGGCTTCCCGGTGTTTCCTCTCGAATGGCACGATCCCGCGTCGGGAGCCGTGTCGTCAGGCTATCGCGAGTCGGGCTATCTTCCCGAAGCGGTAATCAACTTTCTCGCGCTGCTCGGATGGAGCCCGGGCGACGACACCGAAATCATGTCGATGGACGAGCTTATCAGCAAATTTTCCTTCGACCACTGTTCGCGCGCCGGAGCCAAGTTTGCCTACGAGAAAGGACGCTGGTTTAACCACGAATATCTTCAGAATACCTCCGACGAGCGTCTGGCCGAGCTGTTCCGCCCCGTGCTTGAAGCCCACGGCGTGAATCCGGCCGACTTCAGCGACGAATACATCACCCGCGTGGTGGGTCTCGTGAAGGGCCGCATCAACTTTGTGGCCGACCTCTGGGACCAGGCCCGCTTCTTCTTCACCGCACCCGACACCTATGCCGAGAAGGATATACGCAAACGCTGGAAAGAGGAGACTCCCGCCATCATGACCGAACTCATAGGCGTGCTGCGCACGCTCCCCTCGTTCAAGGGAGCCGAAGCCGAACCCGTGGTGCTCAAATGGGTCGAGGACAACGGCTATCATCTTGGCAACGTGATGAACGCCTGGCGTCTGACACTGGTGGGCGAATGCAAGGGCCCCCATATCTTCGACATCACCGAACTGCTCGGGCTCGATGAGACCGTGCGTCGTATGGAGCGCGGCATGGCCGAAATCAAACCGGTGCAGTCATGATCAAGGCAGGCATAATAGGAGGCTCGGGCTATGCGGCCGGCGAGCTGGTGCGCATACTCATCAACCACCCCGACGTGGACCTCAGATGGATACACTCACGCAGTGTGGCCGGCCAGCGCGTGGTGGATGTGCATCAGGGCCTGCACGGCGAGACTGACATGAACTTCTCGAGCACATATGACCTCAAGGAGATCGACGTGCTGTTCTGCTGTCGTCCGGCGGGCAAGACGCGCGAGTTTCTCGCCGCCAACGAGGTGCCCGAGTCGCTGTGCATCATCGACCTGTCGCGCGACTACCGCATCTCCGACCCGTCACACGACTTTGTCTACGGACTGTCGGAACTCAACCGCAAACCGATGGTGCGCGGAGCCAGACATGTGGCCAATCCCGGCTGCCTGGCTATGGTGGTGGAGCTTTCGCTCGTGCCGCTGGCCAAAAATCTGCTGCTCAACTCCGACATCCACACCACCGTAATCACCGGGGCCACAAGCGAGGGAGCCGAGGCGCGCCCAACCACCCATTATGCCTGGCGCAACGACAATATGGTAGTCTACAGGCCTTTTCGCCACACACAGGAGGCCGAGATTGTCCAGACACTCTCGGCCATGCAGCAGAGCTTCTCGTCAAAGCTCCATATGGTGCCTATGCGCGGGCCGTTCTCGCGCGGCATAATGGCTGTGACCTATCTCGACTGCAATCTTGAGCTGCCTGAGGTAATCAAGCTCTATCAGGATTATTTCGACGACCACAACTTCACGTTTATCACCTCCAAGATACCCGATCTTAAGGATGTGGTCAATACCAACAAGTGCATAATCCACCTTGACAAAATCGACGGCAAGCTGCTCATAACAGCTGTCATCGACAACCTGCTCAAAGGCGCGGCCGGCAACGCTGTCCACTCGATGAACCTGCTGTTTGGCCTCCAGGAGACTACGGGTCTGACCATGAAGCCGGTGGCATTTTAGACTGTCGTTTTTTTGAGAAATTTCAAAAAAATCTATCAAAAAATTTGGAATATACATTTTAAACCTATACCTTTGCCGTGACATGTAGGGGCAAGTATCCCCCGCAGGTCACGGCAAATTATTTGATTCTTCTTAGCGAAAATTCAACTCTACAAAATGATTTCCCTAAGCGGAGTACTTTCGTCATAATAAAAAACAACTGAATGCCTTTAGCTCCCCGCGCTTACAGTTTTTTTACCGAAGCGCACTCTTCCCCCCGGGACCGTATGAAGATACACCCTTGACTCTACAAAATTTTTCCACTCTCAAAAACAACGTCCAAGCATTACCTGTATCTCCCCTCCCCACCCTTCTGGTTCATACATTATCAATACCGCATCATTATAAACTCCACATCCGATTTGTAAAACAATTCTCCTCTCTTGCTCCTCAAGAGTGTACTTGCGTCTGACATCTCACACTTGACATTCGTACTGTAACACACCTACCCCAACTCCCCCCTCTCTTACCTTCATGTCCACACGCGTAAGCCACGCTGTCGGTGCATGTCACCGCCACACGTGTACACGTCCTTCAGCCGTATACACGTATGAGCAACGCTTTATAAGCGTCCTCTATTCAAGAAAATCTTCTTACCGTTGTCTTACCTCGGTGACTACCAAAGATGACCATTTATGTCACCATTCTTTATTACATGAGAGAACTAAACTGTTTTTACACTGAAGAGCGCGAAGAATAAAGCGCAGCTTCGTACTGACGCTCTGTGGATGAGCCCGTTGAGATGCAAGCATCCCAACGGGCTCTGTTTCTTGTTAAAAATGTAATTTTGAGGTCCATGCCAGGCTTGTCGGAGCCTGAGCTGAAACCGCCTCACACAAGGGGAGCGGCATCGTCAGACTATCCTGTCGGCTATGGAGTGGAATTTACGGGCTATCTCCTCGTTACAAAGATTGCTGATGCTTCCGGCATGGGTGTGATGCACCTCACGCACAGGACGATAGGTGCCGTCCTGCACTTCAAGCCCGACTTTCTTGTAGGCCTCACGGAAGGGCATGCCCTCAAGCACAAGGCGGTTGACCTCCTCGACCGTGAAAAGATAGTCATAACGCGTGTCGTTGACTATGCCGTCCTTCACACGTATGTGACGGAGCATAAACTCAGCCATGTCAAGACACTCTATAAGCTCGGTCGTAGCCGGGAAAATGATGTCCTTGAGAAGCTGGAGATCGCGGTTGTAGCCCAGAGGCAGATTGGCCGTCAGGAGGGCTATCTCGTTGGGGATGGACTGGAGACGATTGCACTTGCCGCGCATGATTTCAAAGACATCGGGATTCTTCTTGTGGGGCATGATTGACGAGCCGGTGGTGAGCTCGTCGGGAAAAGAGACGAAACCGAAGTTCTGACACATCCACATGCACACATCCATAGCCAGATGGCCGAGCGTCGATGCAATCGAGGCTATGGCCATGGAGGCGGCGCGCTCGGTCTTGCCGCGCGACATCTGGGCGGCCACAACGTTGTAGTGGAGCGTCTCGAATCCGAGCAGACGGGTGGTCATCTCCCTGTCGAGCGGAAACGACGAGCCATAGCCGGCGGCCGAACCGAGAGGATTCTGATTGGCCACATTATAGGCTGCGGCGAGCATCTGCATGTCATCGGCAAGCGACTCGGCATAGGCTCCGAACCATAGTCCGAACGACGATGGCATCGCCACCTGCAGGTGGGTGTAGCCGGGCATGAGTTTGTCTTTATGCTCTTCGCTGAGAGCCTGGAGGCACGTAAACAGACGCTCGACCGCCTTGGCTATACGGCGCAGCTCGTCACGCATGAAGAGTTTGAGATCGACAAGCACCTGGTCATTGCGCGAACGGCCTGAGTGTATCTTCTTGCCGATGTCGCCGAGCCGGGCGGTGAGCATGAACTCCACCTGCGAGTGGACATCCTCGACACCATCCTCGATGCGAAATTCGCCGCGTTCTATCACCTCGGCTATTTCACCGAGAGCCTTGAGCAGCACTTCGAGTTCGTCGGACTTCAACAGTCCTATGCTTTCGAGCATACGTATGTGTGCCATCGAGCCTTGCACATCATAGCGTGCAAGGCGCAGATCAAGCTCACGGTCATTGCCGACGGTAAACTGCTCTATCATCTTGTCAGGCTCAAAGCCTTTGCTCCAAAGTTTCATTCAATTAGTAATTAGCAATTAGTAATTCCTTGCGACTTCAGTCTTTTATAAGCTGAAGGTTCTTTATTATACAGCCATACATGTCGATGGCTTCGGCAATCTCATTGAGGCAGATATATTCGTCGGCCGAGTGGCTGCGCGACGACTGTCCGGGACCTATCTTCAGCGACGGGAAGCCGTGCATAAGCGACATGTCGCTCGTGGTAGGCGACACAAACGGGGTCAGCCCGAGGCCAATGACTGTCTGCACAAGCGGATGGCTCTCGTCTATCACCGAGGCGCGCACCCTGGTAGAGCGCGGGACGAGGGTCGACCACCTGACACGCGCGCGCAGCAGGCTCACCACCTCTTCGTTGGACTGAGCATCGGTGGTGCGTATGTCGGTGACCCATCTGCACTCGTCGGGTATGGCGTTGTGCTGCCACCCGGCATTGATTTGTGTGACATTCAGACTCACCGGACCGAGCACCTGCGACACCGACGGGAACTCATAGGTGCGCAGAAGTTCGATATCCTCCATCGCACGATATATGGCATTGATGCCCTCACCGCGAGCCGCATGGCCTGTGACACCGGATGTCACACAGTCGAGCACCACCAGCCCGCGCTCGCCCACGGCGGGCTGCATGCCGGTCGGCTCGCCTACTATGGCACAGTCGACCTTAACGCCTCGCCCGGCAAGCATCGGCAGGAAAGCCCGCATGCCGTTCTCGCCTCCCACCTCTTCCTCGGCCGTGACGGCAAGCAGCAGGTTGAAGGGTAGAGATGACTCGCGCAACTCGAGAAACACGCTTATGAGCGACACTGCCGACGCTCCCGCATCGTTGCTCCCGAGCCCGTAGAGACTCCCCTCCTCGACCGAAGGCATGAAAGGGTCGCGCGTATAGCTCACAGCCGGACGCACGGTGTCGTGATGGGAATTGAGCATCAGGGTCGGGCGCGAGGGGTCAAAACCCGGACTCAGAGCCCAGACGTTGTTGACATGTCGCTGAGGGTCGGCTCCATGACAGGCGAGATACTCATATATTATGTCGGCCGTACGCCCTTCGTCACGTGAGAATGAGGGGGTGGCAATCATGCGGCTCAGGAGGTCGACTTCGTTACTGATGTCCCTGAGACCGTCGGTCGGGTCGGTTGCGGAGGAGGCGTTCATTGCGGGGAGAGTGTCGTGCCGGTCGGATTGGAGAGATTGGCGGCATGCTTGATGATGACGCTTCTCACGCCCGAACCGATGGCGCGGAAAGAGTTGTCGAGTTTGGGTATCATGCCCTTGTTGACCACCCCCTCGGCCTTGAGGTCGGCATATGTCGAGGGAGTGATGCGGGCTATGAGCGAGTCGGGCCGGTCGATGTCGCGCATCACTCCAGGCTGCTCGAAGCAGTATATAAGGTCGGTCGGAGCAAGAGTCGACGCACCGATTGCCACCGACGAAGCTATGGTGTCGGCGTTGCAGTTGAGTAGCGTGCCGTTGCCGTCATGGGTGATGGCGCAGTAGACAGGGACAATGCCTGCGTCAAGCAGCGCGGACATCAGCTCGGTGTTGACTCCCGAGGGGGAGATGTCGCCCACAAAACCATAGTCGACAGGCTCGGCCGGACGACGTGTGGCGCATATGGCGTTGCCGTCGGCTCCGCTGAGACCAAGAGCATTGCAGCCGGCGGCCTGGAGCTTGGAGACGATGCGTTTGTTGACCAGTCCGGCATAGACCATTGTCACAACATCGAGAGTGTCGCGCGAGGTGACACGACGCCCCTCTATCATGACTGTGGGTATCTCGAGTCGGGCACTGAGACGTGTGGCTTCCTTGCCGCCGCCGTGTATCAGTATCTTGCGTCCGGGAAGGGCGGCGAAATCTGCGACAAAGCGGCCGAGAGCCTCGGGATTGTCGACGATATTGCCGCCGATTTTCACCACTTTGATGTCTTCGGATGTCTTCATAGGCTTTCGAGCATGCGCTTGAGCACCACCTGTGCCGAAATCTCACGGTTGGCAGCCTCGGGAATGACTATCGAACGGTCTGACTCTATGACATCGTCGGTGACAATCATGTTGCGGCGCACTGGCAGACAGTGCATGAAGAAGGCGTTGTCGGTCAGAGCCATCTTGTCGGCATCGACGGTCCAGTCGCGGTCGGTCGAGAGCACCTTGCCATAGTTGGGGTCAGCGTAGGCCGACCAGTTTTTGGCATACACGAAGTCGGCACCCTCGAGAGCCTTGCGCTGGTCATACTCGACACGGGCATTGCCCACAAACTCGGGGGCAAGCTCATAGCCGCGGGGATGGGTGATGACAAACTCATAGTCGGTGGCGTTCATCCACTCGGCAAATGAGTTGGGAACGGCCTGAGGTAGCGCGCGGGGGTGAGGAGCCCAGGTCATCACCACTTTGGGACGTGGCTTGGTCTTGTATTCCTCAATGGTGATAAGATCGGCAAAACTCTGGAGCGGGTGGCGGGTGGCGGCTTCCATTGAGAAGACCGGACGGCCGGAGTATTTGATAAACTGTGAGATGACACGCTCCTCATAGTCCTCGGCCTTGTCCTTGAGCCCGGCAAACGAGCGCACACCGATGATGTCGCAGTAGCATCCCATCACGGGGATGGCCTCAAGCAGATGTTCGGCCTTGTCGCCGTCCATGATTACGCCGCGCTCGGTCTCGAGTTTCCACGCGCCCTGGTTGACATCAAGCACGATTACGTTCATGCCGAGATTCATCGCAGCCTTCTGAGTGCTGAGACGGGTGCGGAGCGACGAGTTGAAGAATATCATCATCAACGTCTTGTTGCGGCCGAGATCTGTATATGCAAAACGGTTGGCTTTGATCTCGAGGGCCTCCTTGACTGCGAGATCATGCGGGCCTATATCTTTGACTGTCGTAAAATTTTTCATAGAGGCTTAATAGCTGTCAGCAATCGCCGGTTAGCAATTGTCTGAAGTTGGTGAGAAAAACATCGGCCTGGTCTTTTGTGAGGCCGAGGGCGGGAAGGAGGCGCACGGTGTGCTCGCCGGCTCCGCCTGTAAATATCCTGTGCTCGAAAAGCAGGCGTTTACGCAGCTCGGAGGCCGAGCCTTTGATTTCGATGCCTATCATGAGGCCGCGGCCGCGCACTTCGACGATTTGATCGGTCTCTCCGGCCATCTCGTTGAGCCTCGTGATGAGATATTGTCCCACCTCGGCGGCATTCTCCACGAGATGTTCCGCCTCCATGACGTCGAGCACGGCGATGGCTGCGGCACACGCCAGATGATTGCCTCCGAATGTGGTGCCGAGCATACCTTTCCACGGCTCGATGGCCGGGGAGATGAGTACGGCTCCCATCGGGAAACCGTTGGCGATGCCTTTGGCGCATGTCACGAGGTCGGGACGTATGCCGGCATGCTGATGGGCGAAGAAATTGCCCGTGCGACCGTAGCCTGACTGTATCTCGTCGAGGATTAATAGTGTACTAGTACACTCAGACACCGTGCGGAGCTGGCGCAGGAAGTCATCCTCGACCATACGTATGCCGGCCACACCTTGTATGCCTTCGATGATTACTGCGGCATATTGGCCTGTGGAGAGACGCTCTTTCACGGCAGCGAGGTCGCCCAGCTTGACAAAGTCGACATTGGGAGTGGTGTTGAACGGGGCCTGTATCTTTGGATTGTCGGTCACGGCAACCGCTCCCGAAGTACGGCCGTGAAACGCGCGGTCAAAGGCGAGAATCTTGCTGCGGCCCGTGACAAACGAGGCCAGTTTCATGGCGTTCTCGTTGGCTTCGGCTCCGGAGTTGCACAGGAAGAGCGAATAGTTGTCATAACCGCTCTGGCGGCCGAGTTTCTCGGCCATGCGCATCTGCAGACTGTTTTTTACGGAATTGGAATAGAAGCCGAGACGACCCACCTGGTCGCTCACAGCTTTGACATATGTGGGATGGGCATGTCCGATGGATATGACGGCATGGCCTCCATAAAGGTCGAGATAGCGGGTGCCGTCGGCTGTGAACACGTATGAGCCGCTTCCGCTTACCGGCTCTATGTCATATAGGGAATAAACGTCAAATAAAGTCACCTTGGATCAATTAGTAATTACTAATTAATTAATTAAAATGCTGATGGTTTGAGGGCGAGACCTGTGTGCTCGGGAAGCGCGAACATGAGATTCATGTTCTGGACGGCCTGGCCTGACGCTCCTTTCAGGAGATTGTCGATAGCACTGAGTATAAGCAACTTGTCGCCATGCTTCTCAAGCGAGATGACACACTTGTTGGTGTTGACCACCTGCTTGAGATCGACCGGTCGGTCGGATACATGCGTAAACTCGGCATCGGCATAAAAGTCCTTGTAGAGCCTGACGGCCTCGTCGAGAGGCATTGATGTGGTGACGTCGGCCATCACGAAGATGCCGCGGGCAAAGTCGCCGCGCACGGGTATGAAGCTGATGTCGTGGGTCTTGCCGCCGTCAAGGGCCGAGAGTGTCTGCTTGATTTCCTTGAGATGCTGGTGCTCAAAGGCCTTGTAGACCGAGATATTGTTGTTGCGCCACGAGAAGTGGGTGGTGCTTCCGGGCTTGACTCCGGCTCCTGTCGAGCCGGTGATGCCGGTCACATGCACCTCGCCCGAGAGCTTGCCGGCCGCCGCAAGCGGGAGCAGAGCAAGCTGTATGGCTGTGGCGAAACATCCGGGATTGGCCAGACGCGAGCATGACCTGACGGCCTCACGCTTCACTTCGGGCAGGCCATAGACATAGCCGTCCGACTCGTCGCGATAGTCCTGGGCCAAGTCGATGACCTTGAGGCCCTCGGGCATGACATTTTCCTCCCAAAACTTGCGGCTGAAGCCGTGGCCCTGGCAGAGAAACAACACGTCACACGCCGTGAGGTCATAGCTATCGGCAAATGTCAGGTCGGTGTCGCCTATGAGCCCCTCGTGCACATCGGTGACGGGCGCGCCGGCATTGCTGGTGGAGTGGACAAAGGCCACCTCCACCTCGGGATGATTGATGAGGAGACGGAGCAGTTCGCCAGCTGTGTAGCCCGCGCCTCCTATGATTCCGGCCCTGATCATTCGTCGAGACCGTTACGTTTCTGCACGTTGTGATATATCTTCATCTGGTTGCCGAGGATTTTGGTGAATCCCTTCACGTCGTCGGCACTCCAGGCCTTGTTGACCTCGCCATATTCGCCGAAATCGGTCTTCATGAGGTCAAAGGGCGAGTCGACACCCACGAGGGTGTAGCCGAGCGGGCGGAGCGTAATCTCGACCGTACCAGAGACGTTGCGCTGAGAGTTTTCGAGAAATTTCTCCATGTCGCGCATCACCGGCTCGAGATACTGTGACTCGTGGAGAAACATTCCATACCATGTGCCAATCTGGTCTTTCCAGTATTGCTGCCACTTGGTGAGAGTGTGCTTCTCAAGCATCTTGTGGGCGGCGATGATGAGGATGGGTCCGGCGGCCTCGAAGCCTACGCGGCCCTTGATGCCGATGATGGTGTCGCCGATGTGCATGTCGCGACCTATGCCGTAGCGCGAGCCGAGACGCTCCACTTCGCGTATGGCCTCGATGCGGTCGGCATAAGGCTTGCCGTTAACGGCCACTACCTCACCTTTGTCAAAAGTTATGGTCATCTTTTCCTCGCCCTGAGCGGTGACCTGGCTGGGATAGGCACTGTCGGGGAGAGTCTGCTCGGAATGGAGAGTCTCCTTGCCGCCGATGCTTGTGCCCCAGAGCCCCTTATTGATGGAGTATTCCATCTTCTTATAGTCGGCCTCGATGCCGTGCTTGCGCAAATAGTCGATTTCATACTCGCGGGTGAGGGTCATGTCGCGGGTCGGGGTGATGATTTCAATCTCGGGAGCGAGTATCTGGAATGTCAGGTCGAAGCGCACCTGGTCGTTGCCGGCACCTGTAGAACCGTGTGCCACGGCGTCGGCACCGATTTTCTTGGCATATTCTATGATGGCGATGGCCTGGAAGATGCGTTCGGATGACACCGAGATGGGATATGTGCCGTTGCGGAGCACATTGCCGGCTATCATGTAGCGTATGCTCTTGTCATAATAGTCGCCTGTGACGTCGAGAGTGGCGTGTGATGCGGCTCCGAGAGCCATGGCGCGCTGCTCGATGCGCTCGAGCTCCTCGGGGCTGAATCCGCCGGTGTTGGCGATGGCGGTGTGTACCTCATAACCGAGGTCTTCCGAGAGATATTTGGCGGCAAACGATGTGTCAAGACCGCCGCTGAAGGCGAGAACTACTTTCTTTTTCATAACTGTTATAATTGGAGGAGTTTTTTCTTATTTAATAATGTATATGCCCTTAACGGGCTGATGTGGGAGTGGAGAGAGGGGGCGTGTCAGTGCTTGAATATCTTGACGAGACGGTTTTTGAGCCACATCATGTAGGGTCGGCTTTTGGAGGGGCGTTCAAGCTTGGCTTTCGGGTCGTAGAGCATGCCTGTACAGAGACACATGCGGCGGTTGTTGCGCTGGAGTATATCATAGTTGACACAACCCTTGCATCCGGCCCAGAACTCCTCGTCGTCGGTAAGCTCAGAGAAAGTCACCGGACGATAACCCATCTGCGAATTGAGCTTCATCACCGGGAGAGAAGTCGTGATAGAGAAAATCTTGGCAAACGGGAATCTAAGCCTCGCAAGCTCAAATGTCTTGGCCTTGATACGTGCAGCCAGCCCCAATCGTCGGAACTCCGGGTCGACAATGAGGCCCGAGGTGGCCACATAATCACCATGTTCCCAGCTCTCTATGTAACTGAATCCGATCAGACGGTCGTCACAGAGAGCAACTACAGCCTTTCCGCCCTTGATTTTGCGGGCGATGTACTCGGGCGAACGCCGGGCTATGCCGGTGCCGCGCTGCAAGGCCGATTCATAGATGAGGTTGACTATCTGCTCGGCATACTTGCAGTGTTCTTCCTGAGCAAACATCACCTTAATCTGGTCATTGTTCATCTGACTGTTGCGGTACTTAGAAATTGTTGTTAATGAAAAATTAAAAGAATTGTGCAAAGTTACGCATTTTTATGACAATATTTCATTATATAGGGTGTATTTTGTAAATAATTGCCATCAAAGCGCGCTTTGGAGAAAATTTTTCCAATAATTAAGGTGATTGCATAACTTTTGTGATACATAAACGAGTGTTTTGTATAGAACACAAGACATGTACAAAAGGGTCACGAAAAGCACGGATAAAAATATCTATAAAATATGTATTGAAAAAAATTTGGTAATTCCTCGAAAAAGCGTTACCTTTGTGACCGCAAAACGACTACGAAAATGTCAATCGGGGTGTAGCACAGTTGGCAGCGCGCCACGTTCGGGACGTGGAGGTCGGAAGTTCGAGTCTTCTCACCCCGACATTTTTTCGACAAACGGGTGTAACTCATCGAGTTACACCCGTTTTGCCAAATTTGCCGGAACAAAAACGGAACACGCCGTTTTTTTACCGCATAGTTTTAACAGACATTTTCAAGCCTGAAAATGTCAAAAAAAATGTGCCCGGAAAATTCTTCCACGCCTAAAAAATCAGGCAACAATCCCAATCTTACAAACCAGAGCGGTGTTCAGGCTGCTCGCCAATTCGACCCTCCCGTCTACAAGGAGAACGGGGCCGGAGGCTACATCGAGTTTCGAGCTTACGACCCCGAACGCGGGAAAATGCGTCGCAAGACAATGAAAATAAATCGAGTTAAGGGCGTAACCAATCGCAGAACCTATGCTCGGAGAGTGATTAAACGCTTAACAGAACAATTAAACAATGGGTGGAATCCGTGGATAGCGAATGACACCGGCGACCTCACAGTATTCGACGAGGTAGTCAAGAGGTACGAGTCGCATATCGAGAAGATGTTGGCGAGCGGTTACTATCGCAAGGAAACATACGATGGATATAAATCCTACGTCAAGATCATGCGCGAGTACATCTCGAAGAAGCGACCGACCTACTACGTCTATCAATTCAACCGCTCGTTCTGCGTTGACTTCCTCGATTACGTGTTCATCGAACGCGACAATGGCGCGCAGACGAGGAACAACTACCTGAATTTTCTCCGCGTGTTTTCCGGATTCCTGGTCGAAAAAGGTTATCTCGAAAGCAAACCGACCGACGGAATCTCCCCCATCAGCAAGCGTCTCTATAAGAAAGAGCGCGAGTGCATACCTCTTGACGTTGTCGGACACATTGCCGACTATTGCCGTGAGAAGGAGCCTGACTTTCTATTTGCTTGCTATCTTCTATATTATTGCTTCATTCGCCCTGTCGAGATGACGCGTCTGAAAGTGCGTCATTTCAATCTCAAAGCTTGCACCTTGACGATTCCTGGCGAATTGAGCAAGAACAAGACCACTCAGACAATAACGCTACCGCGGAAAGTCATACAGTATGGAATTGACATAGGTGTGTTCTCCGCACCTATGGAGGATTTTATCTTCTCCTACAAACTGAAGCCGGGGAGCGTGGAAATTGACCCCAAACATTTCCGAGACCACTGGGATAACGTGCGACAGGCTTTGAAGCTCAAAAAGGAGTGGAAGTTTTACAGCCTCAAAGACACGGGCATAACCGAGATGTGCGACAGAAATATCGCGCCCAGACAAGTAAAAGATCAGGCGCGACACTCGACACTTGCAGTCACCGACATCTATCTGCAGAAAAGCGCGAAGAACGCACCCGGGAACAGAAACATCATCGGTTACGATGGTGCTCTTTAATCATCGAGCAGAGGATAAAATTCACCTTTTAATAACTGCGACATTCCATCATCGGAGAATGTCGCGGTTATTTTTTCGCATACATACCGTTTCCCCCTTATGTTGAATATTGAGCGAGGATTAGGGATAGAATCCGAGATGAAAGATATTTTGAATTTCTGACGCGGGTCAATCTTCGGTAGGTCCATCGCCATCAGAGACGTATCGCCATATCGACGCAAGCTAAGCTCATCGCCGGTATTACAATAATCTTTTTTAGTCATAACGACAAAGTCGATTGTCGGGCATGGAAGGTTTGGCATCGGACGAACAGTCCCACCGGTGCCAAAGGCTACGAATATGTCATCGTAGTATGCAGATGCCCGCTCTTTCTCTCCGGCTTCTATCAGATAAGCCGGTCGGAGCTGCGAGATTTCATCGGAGTCAGAATCTTCATAAATACCGGACTCATTATATTCTGACGGAGATAAAAACATCACATACCCGTGTTCGTCATCAGTATGATCAATACATACCGGCACAAACTCGATTTCTTCTACATCCTCGTTATCACTGTAGCTGCGAGAGCCGAATACGTTTATCGGCTGCAGAGCAAAATCGTCGTATTTTCGACCGCGAACAATCGGATTGTTCGGCCATGGCGGAGGTTCTATAAGTCCGAGAGACCGATACACGAAATAAGTGTCAACGTCACGGGCATACAGGATGCAGTGTGCCGGATAGCCCGTATTGGAACCATTTGCACCGGGACGGCCGGAGGCTCCGAGTGAAGGGATGCCGTACAGATTATCATAATGCAGTGTTTTATCATCCCAATACACTGTCGGAGCTGGATTTTTTGCCAGTAGCTCATCCATAGTATCATAACATATCAATCCGCTCAAAAGCCATTTTTCAAGAAGCCAATCACACGAGTAATAATTGGACAGGTGATGGCCGGCATCTTTGTACACTAAAGAGCGAACACCAATATAGTTGCAAGAGGCATCATCGTCCTTGGAGATTTCGACATCGTATGCGTCAACCACCGTTTGGATTTCAATTTCCGGCAGATTGTCAATAACTGTCTTTGAGAATGAAAATTTAACGGTCTTGGCACGGTGGTCGAAATCAAACTCACAGGAAAGGAAGAGTTCAAGCTTTTCAAAGTACTCCGCAACGGTCCATGTCGGAAGAGCCCTTGCATATTGAGGTATATTCCAGGCAGCCGGGAGCGTGTTGCATACAATCAGAGAGCGAAACGGACTGGCACTCCATTCGGAAAAATCAACCTTGTAGCCCAAAACTTCACAAATGCGTTTTGTTAGCTGATATAGTTTCAGTTGCCATGAGAGTTGAGTAGTGTCCGGATGCCATTGCCATAAGGCACCATCATAAGTCATCAGGTTGTGGATGACATCCGGATATGAAGTGTTGACCCAAGGGAAAGCGACCTCTTGAGCGGATGCACTCAACGCTTTTTGGGGAGATATTTCCGAAGGAGCTGTCTTCGGCCACTCTCCAAGGTCAAGTTGATTGATGTATATGTCATCGAGAGAGCTATTGACGGTCTGTTCACATCGTCCTTCTGAAAACTGGGCCTTTACGGTAGAGTCATCAATACCTGTGATTTGAAGCGTACCGAACAGCGAGATGCCCTTGTCAATGATAGAACATTCATACAAGAGTTTTTTCTTAGTAACATCCATGCGCTCGAGATGGCCGAAAATCTCTCGGTTCCGAGGACAGTCTTTAAGAGGGAATGAGAGAGTAAGGGTATATCCGTCTCTACCGAGGAACAAACGATTTTCATAGACATAATCAAAGCTCGAGCCAGCTTTCAGTGTCACCGACTGATTATTTACATATATTATCATTTTTGATATTTTTTAGGAGTGATATTGTTAACAAGGCGTTTATACTCATCTTCAGCTTGTTTGATTCCAAGGTCACCCGTGACTGTATTTATAGTGACAAACGGTTCATTCAGGCGGTCTGTGAGATTGTCGACTGTCTGCGACATACGTACAGCAGCGGCCACCATGAGAGCCGAGCTGCCGTCGCCCTCAGCGATCCTGGCGAGAGAATTGTTTGCCGTGATTGACCGAGAGACATCATCCGGCCGAAGTGAGCCGATGGTATTTGTGCGCTGCGCATGATCAAGCGCGTCAATCATCGGGCGAGCTACGGGATTGGCGAGGAGTTTCTGCGAGGCTACCCATTCTCCGGCATGGACAACGCCTGCGGGTTCATAGACAGGGCCGGGTTTTGTAAAACCGCCCTTAGAGTAGCCTTGTGCCTCGGCCGCCTTCTGCTGCTTCTTCAGCAGAGCGACCTGAGTGGCACCCATGGCGAGAGCAACGGCCATAGCAGCCGGAGCGAGAGCCGGGCCGACGATAGGAATAGCCATTGTCGAAGAATAGGCGTTAAGCCCTGCAACGAGCGACTGAGCAATAGCCTGAACAATCTGCATAGCATATTGCTTTTTAGAGGCCTCGTTCTTGACTTTGGCGGTTTCCTTCTCTTTCTTTTCCTCAAGTTTCTTAACCTTGTACGAATTACCTTGGGCGAGAGATATTTCCCGGTCATATCGTTTTTCGATGGCTTTAATCTGGATTTCGGCCTCGGCCCTTGCGAACTCGGTGGCAATTTGCATACCAGCACCAACGACAGCAGACACAGCGGACACACAGTCACCGATATTTTCGAGAGTCCCTTCGAGCGAACCGTCAAAACCGTCAAGAAGGTTGGCGAATGACGTATAAACATCGACGAGCATGGCATTCCACTCTCCACCGGTCTCTTTCAGCCCGGCAAGCATTTTTTCACGGCGTGCCTGGTCGAGGTTGGCCATACGCTCGTTAAACTCGGCCTGAGTTATCAACTGAGAGTTCAGAGCCGCTTCGAGGGCCTTGGTGTCATCGTCATACTTGTTTTGATTAGCCAAAGACCAGGATTTTTCGGCCTGGCCCGGCAACTCCTGCTTGTACTTCTCAGCGAGACCTTTCAGGTATCGGGCATATTGCTCTGCAGTCAGGATATTAGCTTTGAGCAGAGCGTCGAGAGTAGCCTTTTCGAGTTCAAACTTTTCGGCAGCACTCTTCTTGTCATACTCCTTGCGCAGAGTGCTGACGGCCTTGAAATAGGTCTTTTTCAATGTCATCTCCTTCTCCAGCTCGAGAGCCTCAATCTGGTACTGGACATCAGCATATTCCTTAGAGCCGACATTGTAAAGAGCACGGGTGTCGACAAGAGCATCCATTCGTATTCGATATAACTCAGACTGTAGGGCTATTTCGTCACGGATAGTCGGATCAGACTTCATATCGAAGATATGTTGTGCATTCTGTTCCTCAGCTACTTTGCGACGGTTTATCGAGGCGAGGGCGAGAGCAATGCGGTTTTGTTCATATTTTTCATCAGACTTCTCGCGGTCAAGCAGCAGCTTTTGATAATCCTTGTCGTCCTGAAGGTAGGTGTCCTTTTGGTCAGCAAAAACCTTTTCAAAATGATCGAGCGAAGAATCGTAGTATTTCAGCTCGTTTTCATGACGTCGACGCAGCAGCTCCTCATAATCAATCGACCCTGTCTTATAGAGTTCAAGGACTTCACGGTCAGCCGATGAACGCTGAGCCTTGTAAGCGTCGAGCTGCGCTTTGAAATCCCGTTTAGCCTTTGCTGCGGCTCGACGTTCTTCCGCCTCTTTCTTTTTACGTTCACGTTCTGCCTTTTTGGTCTCTTCCTGCGAGACATAGCCGGGCCCATCATGGGTAGTGACTGTAGGAGTGGAGAAATCTATATCAGGAGTAATTTTCGAGGCATCTTCCGCTTTCTTAGCGAGTTTTTCATTGGCCTTGGTCAGTTCCCCGGTCTGCATGATGATAGTCTCAAGGCGTTCGGCAGAGGCATCGAGGTTATCATTAAGGTTCTGTACCGCGGCACCGGTTTCGGCGAGCAAGCGGTGCTCCTTTGCAGATGGACCGGAGAGGCTTAATTTATCTTTAGCACTTATTTTGCGGATTATAGCTTTACGTTTTCCAATAGCTTTCTCAAGAGCCTCTGAGTTATCACTTATCGTTTGTTCCAGTTCCTCACGTTCGATTTCGAGGTCAAGGAGCAACTTTTCATTATCCTTGATTTTCTCGGCTGCGGCCTTGGCTCTGGCCGCCTTGATGATATTCTTGGAGAGAGTTTCATAAGCTGCAGCCGCCTGTCCGGCAAGGATTTTCTCCTGGGATAGATTGCCGAAAGCCGTGGGATAAGTAGTCTGCAACTCCATGACGGCAGCGATACGCTCCTTTTGGGATTTGGTAGCGTCCTGAGTAGCGTCATACAGCTTTTTGAGGCGATCCTGTTCCTTTTTAGCGTAGTCGCCGGCAGTGATTGAGATGTCCGAGATTTGCTGACGGAACTCTCGGGCCTGTTGCTGACGCTGACGGGCGAGTAACTGTTCAGCCTTCCTCGCCTCGTTGACCTTATTGATCCAACTGCCGATGGCGACAACGGCAGTGGTGATAAGGCTCACGGCGAGGCCGATGGGATTGGCCTTGATAGCCAAGCTAAAAAGTTTGAAGGCCGCGGTCGCCCTTGTTATATTGCCCGAAAGGAGTGCCATCACTCCGGAAACGGCTATGACAGCAAGTCTTTGAGAGACAAGAGCTGCGTTCATCAGTTTCGACGCGGCTGTGAATGCAGCGGTCTTAATGGCGGCTAAATTTATTGCAATATTATAGGCCGTAATGCTTGCCGTGAGCATGGCAATTTCAGCCTTATGCTCATCAAAAAATTTAATAAGCTCGAGCAAGACTCTCATCATGGCCGAACCCGAAGTGAGAAGGTGCTTCATAAGAGGATAGAGGCGTTCACCAAGCTCTACTCTTAATTCGTTAGCTCGGTTTTTGCATTTGTCGAGAGCCGCCTGTACGGTCTCGTTTTGAACAGCAAACTCCTTGTCAATAGATGTTCCCTCGGCAAAAGCCACATTAGCGGCTTTTTGCTGGGCCTTAACCTGGTCGATATGGGTTGCAAGTGTCGAGAGTGCAGCGATGGCTCTACTGCCGTTCTCTCCCATGTCTTTGAACATCGGAGAGAGAACGTCCATACCTCCGGCCTTTTGGAGAGTTTCAAGGAAAAGAAGGATAGCAGAGTTGGCGTCCTCGCGCATAAGGCGAGAGAAGCTCTCGACCTCAAGGCCGGCAACCTTAGCATATTTGGCGGGGTCTTGGTATAGGCGCACGATAATCTGAGAGAGAGCCGTCGCCGAAGCCTCGACCTTTTGGGCGTTGCTGTCAAGTACGGCACCAAAGCCCATAATCTGCTGAATGGTCATGCCAGCTTGAGCACCTACGCCACCCATACGCTCAGTAAAGTCGGTAATATACGGAGCCGAAGCTGAGCAGTTCTGCGACAATTCGTTGATGACCGAGCCGACTTTCAGTAGAGCCTGTTCCGTTCCATAACGTTCCTCGTCACCAAAAATGCCTGTAAGTTTGGAGAGTGTAAGCGTCGCGCCCGAGCCGAGGTCATCAAGAGCGACGTTGATTTTATCTGCGGCACGGACAAAGCCGAGAATATCTTCCTCCGAGGTCTTGCCGAGGCGGCCAGCTTCTTGTGCGAGAATATTAAGCTGCTCACGAGAGGAGCGAGTGTCAATGGTCTTGAATTGCTCGTTGAGAGAGGCGACTTGTTCCTCGGTCATGCCCGTAAACTTACGGACATTAGCCATTTCTTGCTCCATATCGGCATAGGCGTCAACGTAGTCGCGGAGAGTACCCACAACTTCATCAAAGCCTAAACCAAGAGCCAAAATGGTCGCACCGCTGTCATTAACCCAATTTTTGAGTTTATCCCACCATGACTCCTGCACTTTCAGCTCGTCACGAATATCAGCGAGCCGTTCTTTCAGTGCCTTAATTTGCTCGACGTGTGACTGCCACACTTCTGAGCCTGGCGTCATATCTTTTAACTGCTTGTTGAGAGTGCGAAGAGCCTTTTCGAGTTCTCGCGGTGTGGCTGTATCGAGGTTTCCGAGAGCCTTATTGACGCCCTCGGTAGCCGATTTCATTTCTTCAAGCTGTTTTTGGTATGTTTTAAGCTGCTTGCGAGCCTTCTCGACATCCTTCGGGTCGGCCATGTTAGCTTTGAGGGAAGTTATTCGAGCCTCGGTCTGCTTTATCTTGGCCTCAATGTCGGACATCATCTGTTTTGCTTGGGCACCGTTCACGTTTAATGTGACAGTAGCCGTGTCTTTGATACCGTTCATGTTTTGGAGAGATTTGTTTGATGCAAAGCTCGGACAAAACAGTGGCGCACTAAAAGACAGGAAAACAGCCAAATCGGAGAGCCTGTAAATGGCTATGGATTAGAGCTATTTTCCTTGCGTTTCTCCTTGAAAATTTACGAAATATTGCGTTTTTCCAGTGGTTGAAAACGCAATAAGCCGTGTTTCAGGAGATTAAAGGGGTTAAAAGGGGAATTTTTCCCCTTTTCCCGTCTGGAGACCCCCCGCCCGCCCTACGGAGCGAGGGGGCCGCCTCCTTATTGAGCCGTGCGGAATATGCAGGGGTGCGGATGTTCACTCACGCAAACAGGAGGAAGAGCCACGCCCTTGCAAGAGAGCTATTGTGCGGTATTACGGCCTACGCAGGAGGCCAACAATAAAGGCCATAGTGTGAGCCATGCCGACAATAGGAAGGCAATGGCGCACGCTTGGCGACAACCGCTCTGCCCCTTGTGGGCGCGATGGCTCGGTAATGCAGGGTGTGAGCGCGTAAGGGAGCGAGGCTGATCATAGGAATGTAGGTAGGGAGTGAGTAGCCGGGGCATTGAAGCGTGGCCGCAGGGCCGCCTTGCCGTCTGCCCTACTTGGAGGGGCGAATAAGACCAGGACAGGTGCGTGTGTCGACGGGGTTCTTCGCCAAGCGAAGCGATGAGCGATGAGCCCTCGGCACTGGCGCGTGGCCGCAGTCCGCCCCGGAGAGTTGAGCAGACAGCGAATGCGAGCGTAATGCTCCGTGACATTGACCGCAGGGCAACGTCAATACTCTCTACCGACCGAAATGTAGATGAGTCAGCCGAGCGGACCGGAGTGCTCACTCAGCGCATAGCCGAGGGGGGAGGGGTGGGCGAAGGGGAGGCGTTAGTGTCATGGCTGCACAGGGTAAAGTGAGCCGAGGGTAAGCGATTTGTTGTGTGGTGGAGTGAGAGGGAAACAGCCATGCAATAAGAGACCGGGAATAGTGTGTCAACAGAAAGAAATGTAGTGATGAGCTGAGAACTGACCGCAGGGAAGTCTCAGCTCGTTCACGCAATGGAGAGAGGGCGACACTCTATGGAGGGAGCGGGCATGGCTACTGACCGAGGGCAACGCCCCCACTCGGCCACACATAAGGAGCCAGCCCGCGGCCACTATCCCGACAGGGCCATGACGTGCGCCGACCGTTGCCGCAGGGAATTGTGCTAAATGGGTGCTTGGGGTGTGGGCGGGGACAATGGAGGGCGACGCAATGGCAATATAGCGGAAGGAGGCTATCTCAGCGGGAAAGGAGGCAGAAGGGAAAGCGGTGCGACGAGTGACCCGTCAGCACAGGAGCGAGGGAGCAGTGCTCCGGGGAGATGTAGCGGAGATAGGACTGGGGAACGAGCGCAGCTCGTCCCCCGGCCGATTGTAGCGAAATTGAGACGGTAGCTCTGTGATGAGCGAGTGCCGACAGAGAACGTGGGCAACGCCCCGGCATGGCTTTGACGTATGCCTCTGCGCCGAGGTGGCCGAATGACAGTGTAGAGCCGTGCGTCGCCCTCACACCTATCAATCGGGCACCCATTTAGGACGAATGAACTTGGCGGCGTAGCGACGATTCTTCAGGTGCTTGCGAATGATGTATGTTTTGTCATATTCTCGGCGGAGGACGCATTTAGAGAAATCCTCGACGAAGTAGAGGTATTTTCCCCATGCAGGGAGAATGTGCTGCTCGCAGATCTTTCGACGTACCTTGTAGGAATTGTAGTGGCTCATGAGGCCAAGGTAAGAATTTATTGAAGCACGGACTTTGTCCAGGAGTGCGAGACGTTCTCGATGTGTCTTGGCCCGATTGTTAAACTCCTTCATGGAGGAGATGAAGTGGCCACGGGTACGGTTAGAGACATAAATGCGTCCGGGATAGCAGGACCGAGGGCGAGAGCCAAGATGTGCCAAGAGGAAACGCCGGAATTTGTCAGGCACGATGTAGTCATGATTGAGGCCTCGCAAAATCCAGTTGCGGAGGTGCTTGACATGATTGATGGACGAAGGGTGATTGCACGGTGGTTTGATTACCGCGCCGACGAATTTTGTGCCTTTGGTGTAGTGTTGGAGGTAGATTTTATCGGGGTGGAGAGTGATGTGCAACTCTTTGTCAAGAAATTCGCGAAGTTCCTTGATAAGCCGCCGGCCATCTTCGGCCGAGCGGACAAGGAATTTGAAATCATCGACGAATATGATGAAGCCATCGACCTTTTTCACGAAAATCATCCACATGGTGAATACAGCACCGAGGAAGTTGGCCCAAATTTGATTAGGCAAATTGCCAATTTCAAGGCCATTCATGTGGAAAAGGCTCTTGCGCGGCGGCAGGTCAGCCCAAAGAGCCTCGGGAGATTTTCGGAAGAAGTTATCTCGTCCAGAGTGCGAGAGCGTGGCATTCATCATGTATAGGAGGGCCGATTTATCGTTGCCCTCGTATTCGTCCATGATGATGTGTTCAAGATACTCCCAGAGCAATTTCTTGTCGATAGACATGAAGAAATTGGCGAAATCGCCTCCGACAATGTAGCAGTCCTGGCGAGTATAACGCTCCGTGTAGTCATAGATCATTTTATTAAATGTAAGGACAGCACGGAGTGAGCCATAACCTTTGCGGCAATTCATCGAGCGGTCGCCAACAGCCACAAAGTAGTTTTCAAGTACCGGGCGGAATCGCAAGTCCTCCCAATGGTGTACAATGCGGTCGCGGAAGGCCGCGGCCCAAACCTCGCGGAGAACCGGGTATGACACGAGGAAACACATAGATGTGCGCTGCGTGTATGTACCTGAGCACATCTGTTTCCACAGTTCCACGAGGTCGCGGGCGGCATGCCATCGGAATTTAGTGCATGAATTACTGGAGCGTTTGTTACGCTCACAGTCAATCCATGCCTCGATAACAGAAGAAAATGGTATGTCATAGACTGCCTGGGGTGTCGCCGACAACGGCCGCGCAGGGGCCACAGCGCGCGCCCTGTTTGTATTAGTCTTGTTGTTGTAGTTAATGTTACCGTTATTCATATTAACGTTCCACGCGTTGGAAGAACAGCCGCAGCCACTAAATATTTAACCATCGGTTAAGATGGTGGGCTGCCCGATATCCCTTAGCAGTTGCTCACTCTCAATCAAGATGTCACCGCACGTCCGGGAGAGACGGAATGTTGCTCGGTGCCCCGGGATTTCCCTTGCCCTTATTGAGACTCCGGCTTTCGAGCGGCAGACCGACGCCAAGCTGTCGCCTGATTTTCAACATCAGCGACATGTACAAAGACGTCGGCAAGGACAGAATCCTTTTTGTACTGACGCTCGTCTCGACATACCATTATAAGTGTTTTCAAGATGTCAAACTCAATGAGGAACTTATCAAGATGTTCCTCTCGCGCACCCTTTCTCCTGTCCTCGTTGGCGTAATGAATGAGAGAGACGCAGCCAAGAGCAGTGTCGATCATCTTATCGCCGACGACGTATTTATACGCCTTGTCGAACTGGTTGCGGGCCTGCATAAGCAATCGCAACAGGTTATACATTGAGCGGTAGATATTCAGGTCTTCGGTCAGCATAAAAGGGCACTGAAATAGAATTTTTTTGATACCACAAAGGTATAAAAAAACCGCGAGAGGCGAAAATCAAAAAATTTTCGACCGCTTCGCGGTGTGTGGCACAAGGCCACTCTCCACCCCTCCTTTCGTCGGGGATTACGAGAGGCCAAGTGCCAAAGTGAGAAAGGGTTTATATCGCCGACAACGGCCGCGCAGGGGCCACAGCGCGCGCCCTGTATGTACTAGTCTTGCCGGTGAAGTTAATGCTACCGTTATTCATAGAAACGCCCCACGCGTGGGAAGAATTACACTCAGTCGATGACCAGTACCAGGAGCCGGTGTCGATGGGAACCATGCCAAACAAAGTCAGCGCGGCATTGATCTCAAAAATGTACTTGTAGAACAGCCAGAGCTGACCGATTGCGGCGAGGCTCCATATTGTCGGGTCATCGACACCTCCGTCAGAGAGCGAACAACAGCGATATTCACGCGCCCGTCGAGCTGCCGGGTAATCTATGCCATTTGCCTCGATAGCGGCGAGAATGAGGTCAGTATTGGCCTCTCCGTCGATGTCATTAAGCAAAGTGGGGACTCCGTAGAAGTTAGTAAGGCCACGGACATCATTATTGTTATTCGTCGCCCACTGCATGGTGATGCCTCCGGAATCAGAGGTAAGGTTATCCTTGGCGATAATGAACTCCTGACGTTCAGCTCTGATAACGACGCCCATCTGAATATAAGATGAGCGAGTTTGCGCAGACTGGCCGACCCATTCATCATGAGTCCAATAACGATGTTGTTTGGTGGATTTTGAGAACGTAGCCAGACGGATATCGAGCAGACCAGCGGCCCACTGTATATACTTGGCAATGTCAGAGAGAGGTGTTTGATCGTTGACCTGAGTGAAGCCGATCTCGTTGAGAGCTTTGACGAGGTCGACACGATTCTGCTTCATAAGCTGAGCCTCCTCGATTATAGTGTTAATATCTGCCATGAGAGTTAAGAATTAGTTGAGGGATATAGGGCGAACAGTCAAAAGGGTGGTCTTGGTATCTACATAAGCAGAACCAGATCCAAAGTTAACACGATAGGCATTGTTGGCATCCCACTGGCAACAAGACCAGTAGCTTTTGTCGAAAAATTTGAAGTCAGCGGACCAAACGGCGGTGATTAAAGCTTCGATTTCGGATTTATAACGGAACATAATGACGAGGTGTACCAGAGTAGGCAGACACCATCCCGAGTCATCTTCGAGACCGTCGCGCTCAAGAGTAAACACCTTATAGGCAAGAGCGGCCTCTGCAGCCGGAGCTCCGATAATACCATTACCGGACTGACCGTCGAGGACCGCCGCGATGTTTTCGGTCTCTTCGAGTGCTGCGAAGAATTTATACAAATCCTTAGTAGCGGAGAATTGATGAGCGTCCTGTACGGCCCCCTGCTTACCCCAAGCCTTGTTAACTATATTATCGGGAGCAACGACAAAAGATTGCCCCCAAGCTCTTACACGTACACCACGGAGAAGGAACAGGTCCTGTTCGGTAGATGACAGCGACTGCCACTCGGCGAGGGTGAAGAAAAATTTGCGGTTATCACGTTTGCGATTGGCCGCAAGTGTGATATCAAGCAGGCCCGCGGCCCACTTTACGAGTTCGGGAAACTGTGAGGCCCTTGCCCCCTCGGTCAGATTAAAACCGAGGGAGTTCAAGGCTTCAACTTGCGCTCTTTTGTTCATGCGAAGGAGCGTAACGCTTTGTTCATTAGAAGCCATTAGCGGAGATTAGATGGTTATTAATTCGTGGATATCGCGGTCAGCCTCGGCGTGTCGGGCCAGAGCCTCTGCGGCGGTTTCGCCGTTGTAGTATAGGATATGTTCCGACACATTATCGAGAGTCACGGTGTCGACCTCGATTTCGCCCGACCAAGTGGCGGCGTTGACTTCGTCCATAGCGTAAGTGAACGCCTCGACAACGAGCTCGACAGAGAAGCCGTCAGGATTAATTCCGTTAAGGATAATTTCAAGCTCGTTAGCCTCCGGCAACTTAGTCATGCGATAAGTGCCGAGGATTTCAGGTTTGCCGTTGCGGTCATTAACGCCACGGACTCCGAGGTTGATAAGGCGCACAAGCTCCTCGCCGGAGCCTCGGAGAGTGCCGCCAGTGACGCGAACAAACTGGAGGGAATTGTCGGAGGTGGCCGTAATGGAGTCAAGGACGTCCATAGGGTTGAACTTCGCGCAGTCAGTGATATTCACAGTCTGCACGTTCTTGTAGCCATCAACAATGAGGCTTGCATTAGTCAAGTTGGGGAAGCGGTCAAATTCGAGAGAAACAACCGTCTCCGGCAAGTGCATTTTCGAGACAACGGAGCCAGCGGGAAGCTGCACACCGGTAATGCGTGACCCCTGGGCCTCGACCTCGTCCATCGCAGAGCACCCGAGGAGGTTGAGCGACGATGATAGCGTGGGGATATTGCACACGTTGATGTAGGTCATCAACGGGTGCGATCCAAGAGTTAGAGTAGCAAGTTTGCCAACGTATCCCTCGGTCTTGTTGCCAAGCACGAGACGCCGGAGCATACGGCCCTGAGTGCCGACAAAGGTGGTGAGATAGAGCGGAGAGAGATCACCGAGGTCAGAGACGCGGTCAGCCTGATGAATGTAGGCCTCGGTGTCATTAGGATTGGCACCCTCCGGGCCAGTGAACGTAAAGGTATCGCCCTTGGAGATGAACTGCGGGCTAAATCCGGCATTTGCGGAGAAGCGGAAGCAGAAATACCAGTCCTGGGCAGCGGTAACGTCGACAGACACCTTTGCGGGCACGGTTGACTCCCCGGCCGTATTAACTCGCAAGTTAATCGAGTTATCACGAAAAGAGCCGGCGGCATACTTGGCATAGATATACTGCGAGCGTTCGTACATCGCCCATTTACGGTGTTCCTCACGAGATCCCTGTGCGATGTCGAGATAATTCTGAGCCATTCCGCTGCCGTCCTCCGAGGTAACTCCGAAAGAGTCGATGTACTTGTACTTGGCGTCAGCATTAAAGACTGTTTCGCACCACTGGTCCGACTGAGTGGTGTTAAACCAGTACAGACAACGCTCATAAGTGAGGCCGCCGGTGGAAACGAGAGTGTTGAAAATCTCGCGTTTCTCCTCCATGAGCGAGCGTTCTATGTGGTTCCACAGCGTAGAGCTCTCGCCATTGAACACGAATTTGCCGAGCTGATCCTTAGAGTGCAGCTCCACATAAGGGGTAAAGCTGATACGGCCTTCGTTGTTGATGAGCCAGATCGTATCATTGTCGTAGAAGATGATGTAGACAATGCCGTCAATGATAAGCCACATCATATTCTTCGCGCCCTGGTCCGAAGCCACCATGAACTCACGAATGAGGTCATAGGCGAGAGCCATGCGCTTGTTAAAGTAGCTGTTAATCTGCCCGGCAAAGAGTGCGGATTTAGCGTTCTTTTCTTCTTCGGTCAGAGTGGTGTCATTGATAGCGAGCGAGGCGAGCCAGTCAGTGACACGTTTGAGCTGCTTAGGCAAACGGCCCTGAGCGTATAGGCGGTTGTTATCGTCATTATCGGGATAGCGCGGCTCAAATGCACCACACCAGTAAGGAGCATAGAGGCCTCGGTCATCAGAGCGGAGCCAACCTGAATCGAGCCAGCGAGGGATATCCGATCCGGTGACGGTAGAGGTATAATCCGAGGTGTGGAACAGACACATCGGGTGGCCATTGTTCAGGAACTCCCAGCACTCGATATTATTCTCGACAAATTCTCCTGCAGCGACCTTGTCGAGAATACCGCCGGCACGAGTACATGTAGAGCCGTCGCGCTTCGCCCAAAGGAGGCGGTCAGCATCCCATCGCCACATCTCGCCCTTGTCTACCCAGGCTCCGGCCCCCTCGTCATAAGCAACGAGGTGATTCGTCAGTGCGTCGGAAGAACCATTCTCGATGAGATAATAAGGGATATCATCATCGAGAGCTGCGTTCAGAGCGTCAGCGTTGCCCTGCAATGTAGACAACGGGCCTTCCCAAACAAGGTAATCATCGCGGTTGATCATACCGGCATTGAAACCCTTTATATCCTGAAAGCCGAAAGTGTCATGGGTGGACTTGTCGTTGTTGAAATTATATTTGCCTATGAACTTGCGCGGGGCCGACTCTGACTCCTGATGAAACATAAGAATCGGGAAACCGTAAATAGTTGTGCGCACGGTATCGTCAACCTCCTGCATAGGGGTGGTGATACCGGCAGCTTTCAGCACTTCATGAATGAGGTTTGCCGCGCCAGTGTTGTGAGAGCCTGAAGACTCTGCGAAGTCAGCTTTAAGGCAGAAAGTCTTGACAGCCTTCTGCGGCACGAGATTACCGAAGCCATCGACGCCACGGAGAGCATATTTCTTTGCAGAGGCTCCGGTCTGCGACATGATGAATTCGACAAGGGCCTTCCATTTCCAGTTTTTACGGGGGTAATACTGTGAAGAAGTGCCCTGCACGTCGTTCTGAGCCTGATCGAGAGTGAACGAGAACTCAGGGTGCAGACGGTCCTCATAGATAATTTTCGTATTCTTCTTTTTATCGCCCTTGAATTTAGGCAGCTCGCCGATGAAAGTGATACACGGGATTTTCTCGACGGCTTTCTCATAAGAGATTTCAGCTTCAGAGGAATCCTCATTGAGAATATCGTTGGCGGCGAGCTTCGCGAACATGACATCGGTGTCGTCCATATCGGCGATGTAGTTGTCAACCATCTGGCGGAACGTTAACACGTTTTCATAAACACGAATGTTGTAGACGTTCAACTCGCAAGACGGGTGGCCCATCGAGATACCGACGGCGGGGTTCTGAACAAAATAGTCGTTGGTGTCGTACTGAATGACACGCGACATTTTGCCTTTGAGGAACAGATACATGAAACGGTTAGTGCCGCTGACCGGCTCAACCTGAAAGCCGATACGTATGCGCTCGTCCTGTTTAAACGTTGAGCTCACCGTCTGTTTGAGGGCTGAGGACATCACGGCCTCCTGGGCCTTGATTTCAAAACCGACATTACCGCTCAGACAGGAAATGACGGTAGCCTCAGGGTCGAAGCAGTTGCTCACCGAGAATTCAATCTCGACGGTCTTGCCAAGCTGTTTGGCGTCGGTGTCGAAGATGTTCATCGGGATATAGCACTGCGCACCTTTTTCGAGGTGTAAGGCTGTGAGACCCGCAGAGTCCTTCAACCAACCGGATTGAGCGTCGAAGCCACAGCCGGAGAACAGAGCTTTGGTGTGAATGCCGGAGGCAGAGGTGAACTCCCAGTCGGCACGGTTCTCGGCACTGTTGGATCGGCCGGAAGATGACAGATAAAGCGAGAGAGCGTCAGTCTCGGCACTAATCTGATAATCAGCCGGGATAACATTCACAGTCACCGTGTTCTCGGTAGAGAGGCGCGAGTTACGCACCTTGAATGTGAATGTGTGCGCTCCAGACTCCTTGACACGGCAGGAGAAGGAGCGACGCGAACGGTCGACGAGCTGACGTTCCACCAATTCGTCATTGAGGTAAATTTCCACAAGAGCCGAAGTATCTTCAGGGTCATAGACCGCGAAAGGAATCTCGATTGTTGAGTATTGCTTAGCGGTAGCCGGGCGTTCCAGGGCTATAAGAGGCTTGTAGCTGTCGCGATTGATGATCATGACATCAAATGACAGCAGCTCCGAGGCGAGGACATTGCCGTCGCCGAGGTCGCGAGTAGCCTGCATATCGACACGGCGGACAGAGTGATACATTTCCGTTGTAGGAATAGTTTTCACCGATGTAGAGCCGGAGGAAGTGACGGTTTCTGTTCCGGCGTCGGAATCATCGACGAGGAACGACACCTTTTTCTCACCTGAGCCTGTGGCGATATAACGTATCTGGAATGGCGAGCCAATGACATTCGCGGTAGATATGTCATAGAGCGAGCGGAGCGAGAGTGTGACCGCTGTGACCTTGATATTGGGTGACTGGGAAATCACGCCATCATCAGCAGTCAGACGGATTCGCACGGTGTTCATGCCTTGCTGGAGCCATGGGCCGACATCGAAGGTGTTGAAGCCCTGAATGACGGATTTACGGTCAACGACCGAGCCCTGAACAATCAGCTCGGCGGTACCGCCATACTGAGTATCGAGGTTAGAGTTTATGTTATAGTGTCGCCACAGGAATTCGAGAGTATATGGGTCGCCCTCCTTCACGGTGGCAATCATGGCCGACTGCACCGTAATCTCTATTGCGGTGGGGTTTGTTGTACCGCCACCACCGCCACCGGGAATGTTCACGGCCTCGATGATATTGCCTTCCGAGTCGAGGAAATTAAGCATTCGAGTGGTTGGGTCAAACGAGTGCTGCCTGGAAATTGTAGACTCCAAATCGGCGAAGGCAGAAACGACGGCCTTGTTGGAAACTGGGTTGTCGCTCTCGCCGTTCAAGGACTGGTCGACATCGACATTGAAAGAGAGGTCGACATTACCTTCGCGGTCCGGATCCGGAGGAACCGCACCGTTAATAGAGACCGAGCGGATTTCCTGACGCCAATACTGGTCGAGGTCCCAATCGCTGACGAGAGTGCCTGTAAACTGCCATGTCTGCCACTTTCCCGGGGCATACATGAAAGTAATCTTGCGGCCACCTGTACGGAGTGACAGTGGCACTTTACCGGCGGCGGCTCCTCGGTTTGTGGCGTTCCAGTCCTTAGAAATCTCGTGAATGTTGATGACATTACCCGTAGCCGAGCCTCCGCCGATTTCGACGAGGCTTTTTTCTTCATCGTCGAAGCGGTATAGGAAAGAACCAAGTCTGAAAATGCGGTCAGTTCTCGGCGCGAGGCAAGTGCCTGTCCGGTCGAAAATATTATACGCTGAGGGATATACGGGCCTGTTGTTACCCGGCGACACGAATTTTTTGTCTTCCGAGGCGAAGTAGACGCCTTCGACCGACACTTTCATGACATCGTTGGCGGTAGATACATACCCGAGAAATTCAAGGATTCCAACGTCAGCGACATGCTGCCTCACAGTGTCGTCGAGCCCCGACAACTCGTGCGCAAGTCCATCGACGTCATTACGGAGCTGTTTGCCCTTTGCTCCGGAATAGGCTGTCTGCTCAGTTTCGCCGAGGGTGAGATCTGAGCCGGTAGTAACGAGAGTAGAACCACTCCAGCGGTACTGCTTGTTGGCCGACTTGTCGACGTATATTTTTCCGGAGACAGGCACACGGCCCTCAGGAGATAACTCGCCGAAGCTGTCAGCTCCTGGCCAGTTGGAATAAAGCTTAGTGACGGCCAGTTCGTCATCAGAGCGCGTCTGACAAACAAAAGTGTCGGAAGCTGCCAGGTAAACAACAGTGCCGGAAGCGGCCAAGGCATCTTCAATATCAGGCTTTATTATTGAATCATTAAAGCCGTTGAACTCGACAACATCATCGACGTATGATGGTAACTGATGAGCGGGGATAAGGCCGTTCGCGTCAAGAGTGGCAATGCCCTCCGCGCGACCGACCTTATTCTCAATCGCAGATATGCGAGAGAGAGCGTCATCAGCTCGACCGATGGCGATGTTGGCATTGTCCTGAGCGTTTGAGGCCATACCTTTAGCGTCCGAGGCCGTAGAAAGAGCCGAGGCCGCTTTAGAATTGGCACTACCGGCGGTTTCCATCGCAGTAGTAGCCTTTTCAATGGCCGACAGAGCGTTCTGCAGCGCGGAATTAGCAGAAGTTTCCGCGCTACCGGCTTTGTTCAATGCCGACTGTGCATTCTGGAGCGCAGTTCTGGAATTGTTCAGAGCCGTTTTGACATCATCGCTCATGCCGGTCATGTCGATAGCCTTCATCTGAGCGATGAAGTCATCGAGCAACGCCCCAAGGTAAGCCGGAGTGATGGAGTTTTGAGCCACCTTAGCCTTGAGGTCGTTGACTTTGATTTGGAGAGAGGAGAAATCTGTCATAATTTGATGAATTATGCGGCAAAAGTATGAGGTGATAAGAGAGGTTTAAAAGACAATCAGCGCGTGTAGTCCTTGCTTTTGTAATAATCAGTGTCGTACCTTGCATTGTCGGAATCAAGGGCCGCGCAGAACATGGATTTGAACTCGTCGCCCAAGGATTCGGCCATAAAATCGCGGAGACGCATAACCGAGGAGTAGTATTTGATCGAGAACCATCGGCGCGGCGTACGTTTGCGGCCATGGTTCTCAATATACTCCTTGTTGAGCTCATAATCTCCATGACGGAGTTCGCGGCCGACCCCGAGGTCCTGCCACAAGCCATATTCGAGGAAATTCTGCGACAAAGTAATGTCGTAGAACCGCCCGTCAGCCTGAACCGGCAGCTCCAACGGAGAACGCCACAACGAGCCGGTGTCCATGACGTTGAGCTTATAAATACGCTCCTGCCAAATGTCAATCATTGTTTTATTCCACGCCTCGACAAACTTTCGGCGAGCGTCTACTGAGTCAGATCTTGGGTCAGCCATTCGTCAGGATTGAATGAGAGGTCAGTATATGTATCGACGGCAATATGGAAGAAAGCGCAGGCACAGCCGGTGAAGAAATAGCGGTCAATCTCAGTGAATGAAATCCGGGGGTCGATGTAGATATTGTTTTCTTCGAGCCGTGTTTTTTCCTGAAGGAGCACCGACATAAACTGACGGAACAGCTCCCGCATATTATCCATACATCGCTCGCGAGCCTTCATGTCGTCGACGGCATGACGTTTGGCGAGAAACACTGTCTTGACCCTACGGGTGTGCGGTGTGTTCTCGATGTCAAGACCACCCTGCGATGTATCGCTGACAGCGACAAAAGCCTGTGTCGATGTCATAGAGCCGAGAGCGTCATGGAAGCCACCCAGAGAGGACACACGGGAAAAGCGGTAGGCGTTATCCTTAGCGAAGCGGTTAAGTCCGGTCAGACGTTCAAAGAAGGCTGCCGCGTTCCAGTTGAAATTTGAGTCAATCATGTTGCAGGGTACTTTTTACGTATTTCGTCATATTCGCGAGCCTGAGCGTCAAGCTCTGTAAGTGCTCGCATAGCGTCAAGAGATAGAATTTCCTTCTCCTTTGTGATGTCGCCCTTAGTGAGCGCACGGATCTGAGCGTCGATGTTTCGTCGCAGTTCGTCATAAGAAGGAGGTTCGGCTTCGGAGTCGCCACCCACTTTTTTGAAGAAATTTGGAAACATAGCCGAGACAAGATTCTTGACACCTGCCCACCAGTAGAATACACCGAGCGTTTCAGCCGGTGTCAGGCTGATATTCTCCTTGTTGTAGAGAATTTCAGCCATTTGGCGAAGCAAAGCGTCATCGGGGTTGGACTGATAACGCTGCCACTGGGTCTCGCAAGCGAGCCAAGCGTCGAATGAGAGGCCCGAAGAAATGTCTGCCGGGATAGCGTTTGCACCGTCAACGGAATCGAGGCGGACAGGTTCCTGTGGCAGTTCCTTAGTCCAGGAAAGATGAGAAAGAGCAGCGGCCACCGTTTCGGCCGACAACATAAACTCCATGTCGCCGGAGCGCACGAGGTAGCCGGAGTCATAGGGGCAAACGACAGTGAGCCCCGACCATTTGAAGAAGCACAATGTCTGCACTTGTGCGGCCGTCTGTGCGGCATAGTCCTCCTGAGAGCGGTAGCCGACATTCTTGTTGCCAAGATTTACGGCCACCATAGCCGTAAGGAGGAAGCGGAGTTGATGCTGAGACAGCTCCGCCCACCCCTTAGGCACATTGACATTCACAACAGCAGCCATCAGAAATAGAAACCGCCCTTTACGGTATTTTTGAAAGGTTTGACAGCGAACTCCTCACCCATTTCAGCCTCCCACATATCGCGGAGCTCCGGCCAATATCGGAGTTCGCGGAGAATAGGCTGCGCAAGATGCCATACCTCATGGTTGTCAGGGCACTTAGCCTTTTGGTCGCGCGCATGAGAGGCGATGTAACGCAGTTCGGCCCGACGGATCAAATCGCACATAACCAAAGTACAATCATCGGAAGGCATAGCGTAGCGAGCGAGGCGGAGGTGCTTCATCACTTCCTTGCCGAGATAATCCTGCGACAACTCCGTTTCAAAACGGAGGGCACTATCGCGCATAGAGCGATAAGTGGTCAACAGGTCCTTATCCCTTTTGTTGGCCATCGCGTCATCGAGGCCATACATGAACGTGCCGAGCCAGTATTGCCCCATGCGAGTAGAACGGTAGTCGGCATATTTGAGTAAATTGATTATGAACGGGAGCACATTGGCGTCCACCGTAGAAAGGAGTGAGGCAATCAGTCTCTCGACACGTTCCTTAGAGGCCGGTGCCCTGCCATCGGTATTGATAACAGCAAAACCGGCAGGGCTGAGCGTGACATCGAGAGAGGGCACGGCGTCAGCAAAAGCCTTGAACACGATGACTTTCTTCGTGAGAGGCAAAAGCGACTCCGGCAGAGAGTAATCTTCACCGACAAAATTGTCGGTAAGCCACTTATTCGCCGAGGCAAGCCACGGGGCGAGTTTGTCTATAAGAAGCGACTCGCCCTCGACCTCGTGAATAACATTGGGGATAAGAGAACGCAGCTCCGCGTTAGTCATTGTCATTTCCGATGTTTTCATTCTTATCTGATTTTGTGGTTACTTCCTTTGCGTCAGTATGCTCGTCGAGAGTGGTGAGCTGAATGAACGGGCAGTCGACATGGACACCTTTCCAGCGGTTGAATTTGATGATTATCTGGTGGACCAGAAACAGGATATCGTGATAAGGCTTCTGCAATGCCTGAGCGATAGTATAAAGTTCGCGCTTGTCAGACCCGGAGTTGTTGGTCTGAGCCTTTCCCGGCACAGAGCCAACGAGGTTACTATGCACACGCATAGTAAAGCACACCATGTTCACGGCCTCGGCGATGTCAGATTCCCAGTCGCCGCCCTCTTTGGTCTTGCTGTCGATAGAGGTGACTGTGATGTCAGCCGTCTCGCCCTTGCCGTCAAGCGAAATACTCTTAGGCGTAAAGAGTACAGAGCCGGTGTTTTCCACGTTGGTAAGGAACTCCAACATCTCCTGTTTCTTTTCGTTCATCAGCTCCTCCTGCTTCTTGGGGTCGATGATATGCTGATTGGCGAAAAGATTATCCCAATACCTGGGCGAGACCTCAATGACGTACTTTATAGGGGCGGCGTTTTTGAGCTTAGCCATCTTCGCCTCCCCGATGAGCCGCTTAATGTTGTACCAACTGCCTTTGAACAAAGCGGCATAGTGCGGAATCGGATAGTACATAGAGTCGACCCCGGGAAATCTCGACAGGATAGCAAACTTGCGGGTCTTGGAGATCTTCTCTCCGGCACTATTCCCGCGGGTTGCCCTCAGGCCCATGCGCTGCTGAAGGTCTTTCCATGGAGAGCGAGGGTCAAGCAATTCAATTTCCTCTACCGTGTCGGACTGTGAGAGACTGCGGAACGGAGCGAACAGCACCTTAGTAATGCGACCTGTTTTCTCATCAGCCGGGCAGAACCGACAATAGCATGCCGGTTTGCGGTGAAGCTCTACAATTTTGTTGCCATCATCGTTAAGGATTATGACCGATACAGCGAAATTGAAGTGCTTGAAGTCCTGACAGACGCCGAGGAAATAGTCGGGCATAGGATTGTCGAGCAGGAAATCCTCGACCTCCGACTTGACAGCCGGTGACGCTTCCTCCGTGCAGTATTTAAGGCCGCTGCCATAGCAGACCTCAGCGTTAAATATCTGACAGGTCGAGAGGGTTTCATCTTTTTCAATCAAGTCAATGAGATTGTAAGGGAGCATGTCATCGGCACCCCATGTAACGTATTGCTTATCATGGGCGGTGGCGATGTTAAGGTCATCGGCTTCGCGAAAGACAGTAGTTGTCTTTGTCACGATAGCGGCCCTGACATTGGTATGCGGGACCTGATGGACTGAGAAGGTGTCGTAGAAGTGACCATTGCCGGAGAGCTGCGACCCGGTGGTTGGTTTATTATTTTTTTTCATTGGGAGAGAGGGGAAGATTTAAAGATATACGTCAAAATCGTCAATGCCGATAATGCAGACGTCATGAATAGTACGGATTTGGCCGGAGCGAACGAATTTTATAGAGCGTGTTCCCTTGTATCGGTCAAAGCTCAGAGAGATGACGTCCTCACAAGGTAGAATTTTGCCTTTGACGGTAACGACCCTGAGAGAGACACGCTCTCCACGGTTGAGCATAGCGAGAGCCTGAGAGATATGTATAGCTTTCTTCATGCGAACTCAGCGGTAAATTCATGTGAGAAGATATGGCTGCGCGACGGCATGAGTGCGCCAAGATCATCGGCAATCAACACAGGTCGCTCTCCGACAAAACGGAATGTGAACTTTATCGAGGATAGCGATTCATTATCGTTATCAACCTCGACAGAGTGGTCAGTAATGATTATGTCGTAGTCGAAGCCAGAAGCGCAGAGCTGAATATCACGCGAGCCGATGAGCTGTTCCACTTCGCGGATCTGCTCATCGGTGAGCGGGCCGGTCTGCATTTCATAGGAGCGTTCGACTGATTGGTTGTACTGTTTGGCCCGACCGGAGCAAACTGCCGTGTCACGTTCAAATTTGGTTTTTCGAGTCACCACGCCAACGACATCAATGTATTCGTAAGCGTTGAACATGTTACGGAAGCCGAAAGTGAGGAAAAACGGGTGGTCGACGACATAAAACAGTTTCTGCATTGAGCCGTAAGAAATGGAGAAATAGGAGACTTTTTCAAGCGAGTCACCGGTTTCCTCGTCGGTCAGATTTAGAGCGAAACTGATAATGTCATTGACTGAGAACGAAACGTGGTTAGAACAGGCGTTTTTAGTGAATGTTTTCTCGACGGCTGCTGTGTTTCCTTCAATATCAATTCCGACGATTTGCACCCGATACTCGTTAGAGCCATTGCCCCAATGAGCAAGGGAAATAGCCGAGTTTCGGTGGACGATAGAAGCACCGGCAGCGCAAAGGAAACACTGCGTATAGTCAAACCCAGGGTCAAGAGAATACTCACAATAAAGAGCCACAAATTCGGCCACTACTCCATCAATACGGATTTCCATCGTGTCCCAAAGACGGGTTTTAGAGCGGAAGCGTTCCTCGATGAGCGAGCCTATGTCGAACAGCTCTACCACACCGTCATGCGGATAAAGTGTGGTAGAGAAAAATTTGTCAATCTCACCGCCGGGGTCGCGCACAATCTCGACCAAAACCTTTGTTTTGTCGGTGCGAGCCTTTACGGAGTACAAATCCGATGTAAGGACAGGAGAGGATTGGTCAGGAGGGTTTATAATCGTAGTTGCCATGGCGCAAAATTATTGAGAGATAGAGCCTCGGTAAAAGACAAACGGCTCGCGGTTGCCCTGAAGGCTGCTCACCCCAATTATGAGGTGAGCAACTTTTCGGTCAGGACTTTTTAGCTCGCTTGACTTTTTTTGTCTTAGGTGCTTCGAGCTGTTCGCAAATTGCGACACGGTGGCCGGCTCTTACCAATTTGGGGAGATATGTGTCGAGGGCATGGTGGGGGAAACCTGCGAGGTAGATTTTATCGGCCTTGCCATTGGCGCGAGAGGTTAGAGTGATACCGAGGACGTCCGAGGCCTTTTGGGCATCCTCGCCAAAACATTCGTAAAAATCGCCACAGCGGAAAAGTAAAACGGCATCGGGGTGTTTCTTCTTCATTTCCTCATATTGCTTCATGAGGGGGACGGCAGTAATGGCCTCGACAATTTGCTTAGGCTTGGCGGCCTCCTCTACTTTGGCCTTGTCTTTAGCCTCTTGTTCGGCTCGCTCCTTTTCCTCGGCCTCCTCTTTGGCCTTAGCCTCTTGGCGAGCCTTAGCGCGAGAGCTGACCGCGCCTGTGCGCTTGATTTCAGCCTGCAAGAGCGCAAAGGCATTTTTAGAGATGGGGCAATTTTCGCCTTTGAGCATAAAAGCGTAATTGAGGGCATTGGCGGCATTGGTGAAATTGCAGATGTGCCATATTGAGCGGTCCGACATATATGTGCCGACGCTGATGACGGCAGGGGCTACGGCTTCGCCCTCTGCTACAGCCTTTGTGCCGTCAGCATAAAGTGAGAGCTCGATGAGCGACTGCGGAGCGATGAACGCTGTAACGCATACGGGATTGGGGAGAGTGGCGGCTGCGGCGAAAAGGTTAGCGGCTGATGCGGTGGTGGCTGTCTGTGTCATAATAGATGATTTTTTGTGTTATTGACTGATTGTTACTTAATGCCGAAAAACACACGGAAAAAGGCATTTTCGACTTCTACCTCAAAATGTGCCGTGCCATTGTTGGCCTTTAGGCGACCATTTATCGGATTGGAGGAGAGGTGAGCAGCTTTTACAAGCTCTTGCTCTTTGTTGATTTCAGGCTGCTGTGAGCCGTAGGGCTGTGTCATATCTTTGATTTTTTGTTCCATTTTTCGTCCTTGTTATCGAGTTTGATTTAGCTTTTACATTGCAGAATGAGGGTGGACGAAAGCACCATAAGGCAAATTTGGAGCGAAAAATACCGGAGTGAAATGAGGATGATTTTTCAGCGGAAGTGTATCTCAATTTGCAGGGTGCTTGTCTGCCCTAACTTCGCGATGTGAATAGCGTCCAAATCAAATCCCGGAGGCAAGGACATGGAGCGAAAAACCTTTGGTATGATCAGCCCGGAGGGTCAAAGTAGCCGTTGCGGAGCAGAAATCAATAAAGTGCAAGAGTAACAAGTCAGGGATTGAAACCTTTTGGCCGAGACCTTAGGCTCGGTGCGCAGCATGAAAGCCCGACCCGTAGGGGGACTCAAAAAAATAAAAGGTCGCCCCCGGAATAACCGAGGACGACCTGTGGAGAGAGAGGAGAATGAGTTAGCCGTCAATAGCCAAGAGATAAGCTGCGAGCCACGGGAGCCAACAGATAGCGATGCCGCCGGACATGGTCCAGAGCCAGTCCCATAGGCAGAAATGATTGCCGGTCATACGGGAGTCGTGGATTTCTTTGATGAACCCAACGACAGCCACAGCCGCAAGCGCGACAGTCAACGTCCACCAGGGCATGTGTGGAGGAATGTGGGCGAAGATAACACCGACGATGAGAGCGATGACGACCCCTATGATGAAATGAAGGAGTTTGTCGAAACCGCGTTTGTCTTTGCAGAGTGTCATTTGCGATATTTGATTAAGTAGATTAGCGAAATAATGATTATTGCTGATAGAATCGAGAAGAAAACAACCCAGTCAGCGGGATTGAGTATGTCATTATCGGTCCGAGTGTTTTCAGCGACAGAGGTAGTGGATTGAGCCGAAAGATTTACAGTCTTTTGCTCGTCGACCGAGGCCTGTTCATGGGTGGCCTGTTGGGTGGTCTCCTTTGCCTTAGCGTTCTCGATTTTGATAGACTTGGGGGCGGCCCGAGAGTCCGGATGAACAGAGTCGGGAGGGAAGAACTCGATCGTAATGCCCGACAGATCCAGCTCGCACGAGGAGGAGATGAGAGAGAGGATTTCATCAGTAGAGTACGTGACTACGGCTTCGTCGATGACAACTGCGGTTGTGTCGGCGTAGTCGGTAACAGATTGGCGGGAAGAACGGCACGAGAACAGAGCCGACAGGAAAAGGAGAATGACTATAAGTCGCATATCTTGAAAGAAGGACAGGCTTTGTTGGCAAATTCGTAGTGACAGTGAACTGTGGCACCGGAATATTTCTTCTGCAGAGAGGCAACAAGCTCGCGCAGGGCCTTTTTCTGTGCAGGGGTGCGGGTGTCCTTAGGACGGTGGCTGCCGTCGGCTTCTTCGCCACCGACATAGCTTACACCGATTGAACAGGTGTTCTGACCCGTGCAGTGTGCGCCGACAACAGATTCAGGGCGGCCGGCATATATAGTGCCGTCGCGGCCGACAAGATAGTGATAGCCGATGTCGGAGAACCCACGGGCGAGGTGGCACTGCCGGATTTGTTCGACAGAGAAATCGCGGCCTTCGGGAGTGGCTGTGCAGTGGAGTATGATTTTTGAGATTGAGCGGCGATATTGCTTTAAATCAAGAGCCGCCCATGTCTTAGGGCCGACGATGCCATCAGCATCAAGGGATTTTTGGGCCTGGAAGAATTTGACAGCTTCTTCGGTAACAGGACCGAAAATGCCGTCCACATGGAGGGCGAGAGCCTGTTGCAAGTCGCGGACGTCCCGGCCGCGACTGCCTAAACGGAGAGTTTGCATTATACGGGGAGATTGAGCCGACGCATACGAGCTTCGAGTATAGTGTCGAGGCAAGCCTGATGGTCGAGCTGCATGAGGATTAGAGACTGGTCTTCGGGGTCGAGCCGGTTAAATCGGCTCTGATCCTCGCAGAAAGCACGGAGATTTTTGACGTGCTGCGCGTTATTGCGATGTTGCTTGGCGAGGCGGATTTCAAACGGTTTCATTGCGAATGTAGATTTTAAGATGAGCGATTAGGCTTTCAGTCAGTAGCTTCGTCAGAAATTTTTTTAATGTTGATATTCATAAGAGAGCCGGCAATGGCGATAATCTTTGCAAAAAGAATAAGAGTGACGTTGCTGATCTCTCCAACCGGCGGGCTGAAGAAATCATATAGGATAAGGAAAATTGCCACAATAATGAGGATAATGCCGAGAATGTGGCGATGAGTTTGAATAGTTGACTTTTTCATTGCGGAGAGGATTGATTGTGTTGCAAAGGTACGGACGCACGAATGTACAGTAAAAGACAAGAAAGACTACATGACGCCTGACACGTCGACGGCAGAAGAGCCGAAATAGGGGAAATTCTCACAGCCGATGTATAGGGTGTCAAAAGCGTCCGTTCCATCAGTGCGTAATTCGAGGCGGTCATCTTCCGTCTCGGCCAGCTTTTCACCCGACTTGTCTTTATGGAAACCGTTACGGCCGCGAGTTACGCCGGCCGATTGAATAGCGAGAATAAGATCATCGTTATTCTGACGGTTGAAATATGGAGTGAGACGATTAAGTCCGGCGAAACCGTGGTTTATAAGATGATATTTTTCTTCATGCCGCATAGGGTTACCGAGCGGCGTAGCGACAACGTGCCAGCCATGCTTGCGGAACTCGTTGATGATAGTATGACGGAAGTCGACAGAGTTGACCGCATAGTTAGAGCCGAGAGCGGTAGTGTCATAGTAAAACACGACCGTTTTCTGCTTGTGGTGAGCGTAATATTGGCAGAACTCGGCGACGAGAGCGGGAATTTTACGCTCATACTTCACATAGAACGATTTGAGGACATTGAGGCGGCCAAGACGCTCGTCAGGCTGACCGGCTACAATCCAGTTAATATTGGCATTGTAGTCCATACCGATACAAATAGGGCGGTATCTGTCGAGATCGCGGTCAGCGCGGCAGTTAAGGGCTTCGGGTTGGAAGTCGAAGCCGATATGGTCAAGGTACTCAAAATCGCTATCGTTATACTTGTGGCCCTCTTTCATCGAGGAATAAAAACCGTCACGAGCGATACCGATTTTCTGACACATGATAGATGTCTGAAACGTGAGTGGTGTGAGGTCACGTTTCATATCTCGTAGGTATTGCTCGCCCAGGAGCTGCACGTTTTCGACCGAAGAATATTCCCGGTAGTAAGTGGCTATTGAACGGAGTTTATTGATGTTAGCGTCAAGGCGACGGAGATGTCCACGGAGATAAGCAGGCGGCTCTATACCTTTTTTCCGAAGCTCGAGTATTTTCTGCTTTTGACGCCATTGTTCATACACGCCGGCCTCGATAGCCTTGATGATTTTCGGATCCATCGCTTTCTCGTATTCGAGGAACCATGACCCTTTTTTACTTTGCGGCATGTCGGAAATAATTAGGACAGCATGGTTAAAAGAATGGCGTGAGAAGTGGGTCTTTATACCACCATTGGCGGGGAATGTTTCCTCATGGAGAGCGACCGGGTCAATGAACTTTGCCTCGTCTATAAGGAGCCAAGAGAGTGTGAGACCGTTTGAAGAACCTGCACGATCCTGAGAAATCATAATAGCCACAGAGCCATTATAGAAAGAAATTACATTTTCCCACTGGTGCGGCTCGATAATAGGAGTGGCAAATGACTTTGGAGGACGACGGCCTACAACGTAGTGAATACCTTTTTTATAGCCCCACCTCGCCCATGCAGCAAAAAGAGCAGGAAGTGTGTTTGTGAGGCCATGCTTGAATGTAGGCACCACGATACCGCCCGAAGAACCTGGCATGCGCTGCATCATTTTTAGGGCGTAGGGGGCCGCTATGGAGTCGGTTTTACCAGTACGACGCCCGGCTACGATAACAGTAGTTCTCGCAGCTACAAGCTGGGCCATCATCTGCGGGCGGTTGAAGTATGTTGGTTTAGCCTTGGGGTTGATCTGTTCCATCGGAGAGAGGTGCGAAAAGTTGTTGTTCTTCGAGGTCAGGCTCTTCAAATTCCACATCGACGATGTCACGGAAATCGCGTGAAAGCTCCTTCGTGAGTCTGGCGATGTAGTTGTATGCGTCCGGGATAGGTTCGAGACCGAGGACGCGGACATCGAGAGTGGCGCAGAACGGCTGAATGACAATCTCGTCGTAAGGCATTGTCATTTCATCCTCCATGTCAACGCGGTTATACTTTGCATAAGAAGCCGCGACACGCTCCATAGTCTTTGTATCCTTGCGGGCCTTAGCCATCGCATATGTTTCAAGGAACATCTCATTTGCTCGAGACCTGTGGAAATCGCGAGATTTCTGCGAGAGCAGAGGCACGAGCTGATGAATTATATTTATATCAGAATAGGCCGTCGACTGCGAGACATCATATCTCGACATGATGGTGTCGCGCAACTGGCGGTCTTTCATTGATGGATTCGCGAGCCAATAGTTATACATCTCGCGGAGGCGCAGAACGCGCTCAGCGAGGGCGAGCGGGTATTTTTCGCGCAGCTCGTCTTCGGCGGCAAAGAGGTCGATCTTGCAAGCCTCAAGTGGAGAGAGGAGATTTGCCATAGAGGAAAGAGGATAAGATTCTACTCGTCGTCTTCCATGTCGAGCAGGGCACGCTCTGACATTTCCAGAGCTGCGGGTGAGCCGACACGGGCGAGCATTGCCATCTGCTTGCGGATTTCAATTTTCTGCGAGAGTTTGCCTCGCAGATAAGCCTTTCGGGCCGGCGAGTCGGCCATCGCAATGTCGCTCTTGAATTCTTCTTCAGGGAGGTCAAGAGTAATGGCGATTTCGGTAGGCGTGATGTAGAGAGCTGCCATCTGTTCAATGGTAGTCAACTGTTCTGCTGAATATATCATGAAATGGCACGGATTGACGGGTTATTACATAATCGAGCTGTTGGTGGAGGCTGTCAAAGACTGAGGCGTCTGTGGTAATGAAACCAGACTCATAGCGATTGCCGCGAGTTAGGTTCTGCGACATGACCACAGCCACCTTCCACTCCTCATTTGACACGAGCAAGATTTTCGAGTGATTGTCTGAGAGGTAGCAGTTCTCGACAGTCTGCGCTATGAACGGCCACAGTTTGAGGGTCTTGTTAGTGGCCTTGAAGTCAAGGACAATATCCAGAGAGCGCACAAGGCCCTCCTTCTCAATGAAGAATATCCGTCGGAGAAATTCTTCAGAAATTGAGAAGGAGGTCATCTGCACGTCGGCGGGGCCGGTCTGCGAGAGCGTCCATTTGAGAATGTCGGCCACTTGGAGGGCATTGCTCAAATAAGCCTGATAACCTTTGTCGGCGAGTGGCGACAGAATATCGGTTATAGAGGTGGAGCGGTTCATCAGAGCAGTCCGGCTGCGGTCATTTTTTCACGGATAGCCACGGTTGGCGAGGCAATACGGGCATACGTATCGCGTATGCGCTCAGCCAGCGCGTCATCGGGATTGGCGGCGTATTTGCCGAGGAGCAAATGAATGACACGGGCAGCATTGCGCGAGTCAGAGCGTGAGTCCGTGACGAGTTGCACAGCAGCCGCGGGCGTACCCTTGACATAATGGTCGTAGCGATTCCAGTTCTCACGGTAGAGCGTATCGAGGGCGATGATTTCCTTAGCCCAGGGGAATCGGTCAGAATCCGGGCAAGTAGATGTTTCAGGGGTAATCATGCGGAGCCGGACGTGACATTCACGCATTTTGCGGAGAATATCGGCGTTTTCGACGTAAAGCTGTTTGATTTCATCGGGCAGTTGGTCATGGTCAGCTCTCTTGCCGCGCTGCAGGTCAGTACGTTTTGAGGCTCCATCAGGATTGTCAAGGCCGCGCGCCTGAACAATGGCGTTGACATCAGACATCATCGAGCGGACTTGCTCGTGAGTGATGTCGACGAGGCGAGCCTTGTAGATTTTATTGAGATGATATTCGATAGTGCCGGCATGACGAGCAATGTTGCGCGTGATGTTGGCATAGAGAATTTTATTCCTGGTCACACGGAGCAGGAGGTCAGCACCTTCGTTAAGATTGCGCTGCGACGGCTCTGTTTCAAGCCATTCCTTTATTTTGGGAGTGAGTTCGAGGTCAATCATAATTTATTGTTGATACCGGCAATAAACAGGGTGTTTTTGCCATGTTTCAGTAAAAGTTCGTGCATACCGCGCAGAGTAGATCCGGTGGTAACAAAGTCATCAAAGACGATGATATTAGGCTCAGCCGGAAGCACGTTTAGAGTGAATACCGCATTGATTCGCTGACGAGAATGGCAAAAAGCGACGTCTTCATAAAAAGGGATTTGCAATTTTTCGCTTATCTGCTCGCAAATAAGCGAAGCAAAATTTCGCTCTTTATGTCTTCGCTTCGGCGAGGTGCATATGCACCAGTGGCCAGAGGAAAGCGCAGGGCCGAGGTACTTAAAGAGAAAATCCGACACGGCTTCCGCAAAATGCGGTATTTCAGCCGGGTCGGATTTAATCTCAGTAAGAGTTCTGCCCATTATAGACTTTTGCCAAAGCGACAAGAACCATAGGCCGGCTCTGGGCGTGATTCTCGGACGAAAGTCGAAATTACATCTTGCCTCGGTGGATTTATCCCAAGCCTTGCGCTCCCGGACAGCGAAAATGTCTTTTCCAAGCAAAGCGGCAGAGCCGATGACACGACCATCAATGGAAAGATCACCGAGAGCCGGAGAGCCATTGGCCACCTCAAAATCCGCCAGGATTGAGGAGACGTCAGCCAGCAGACTCCCGGTGTTCTTGTCAGACGGTTCCGGCGGCTTCATTGATGATTCCGTCCTCGGTGTCGATAGGTCCGGTGTAGAAGGGCGTCTCGACGGGGTCATCAGCCTCTACAAGAATTGTAGTACCGGCGGAACCGGTGGCACCCTGGCCGTTGTCGCGCGATGGAGAGACGAGAGCTCCGTCATATTTCTCGCAACCGATAACGCGATACTTGCCTCTCATGTCCTCGACGAGAACGACGATACGGGTGTTGATGAGAGAGGTAGCGGCGGTAGCGGCATCCTCGTCGATTTTCGGATGAATGAAGGAGCCTGTCACCTTGAAGGTGCGCGAAGGCTCCTCACCTTGAGGCTCGGACTTGAAGTCGGCTTTGCCGGGGAGGTGATCGAGGGGATGCCACTTCTCGCCCTCGGCGAGCTTGAATGCTCCGTCGTATACAGACGAGATGGGGCGGTCATACTCATCAACGGGAATCGTGGGCCAGCCGGCGATAGCACTGATGGAGGTGAACCACGCACGACGTTTAATGCCCGGAGTAACGGGCGTACCCTGGCAATATTTCATATCGCGCAGAGTGCTGAAACATTTGTTGGTAGCTTCTGGCATGATTTAACGTATTAGAGGTTAGGCCGCGGAGAGGTCGACGATACGCAGACGGCGGGGGTCGATGGTGCGGAACTGGAAGCCAAGCCACATGTCGGAGGCCATAGAGAGGTCGTAGTGGCCGATGCGCATGATGTCGACCGAAGTCTGGTCAGCATCGTTATAGGTGCCGTAGAGGAGGTTTGAAGGCTGAGTGACGATGGCGCGGTCAGTGCCGTCGAGCTCAGGAACCGGGATAAGCGTGAGCTTATGGCCAGATCCTTCAACGTAGGGCTGATCATACTGCTTGTTGTATACGAGGCCGGAGTGCGTGAGCAGATAGGACTCGTTGTACGCGTCGGCGAAAGAGGTGGGACAGAGCATGACGTTTTTCTCGCGGCGCAGGAACTGATTCGATGAGAACACGATGTCTTTGGCGATGTCGCAAGCGTTGGCGTTGGTGACAGCCTCGCCAACCTTGTAGAGATTGCCCTTAGCGACCGAGATGTTGCCGTCAGCGATTTCTTGATCGGCGATAGTGAGAAGGCCATCGCAGAGGTCGAGGGTGGTGTCGCCGTCGGCCTTACGCTTGCCGGTGAAAGCACACTGGGCGATGTGCTGACCGCGGGCCTTTACAAGCTGCGCGAGAACGAGGAACGTGGTACCGGCCTTCTTGATAGCCTCGGTGATGACGGGGTCGTTGTAGCCGAGGGGGATATCTAGGTAGTCGACTGGAGCGAAAGTCTCGATGACGTTGCCGTGGAAGGTCTCGATTTCACGGTAGTCAATGTCAACGGAAGCCTTGGAGATGCGGTCGCGCTTGAAGGGAGCGAACTGTGATTTACCAGATATTTCGCCGAAGCGACGTTTGCCACGGAGCTTCTTGACGGGCACGAAATATTTCAGCACGTCAGCGGCGGCACGGATAGGGAGCTGTCGGAGGACAGGATCCCACTGGATACATGTGTCCTTATACTGCTGAAGGACTTCGTCAGTGATGACGATTTTAGCGGAATTGTCTGCCATTGTGGAGAGAGATTGAGGTTAGAGGATTAGTAGAGGCCGTCGCAGAGGGCGTCACAGACCTTGTCGATGTCGAGACCGTTGAGAGGGTTTGTGTCCTTCGAGGTCTCAGTTACGTCGGCAGTGTCAGAAGCCGGTTCTTTGACGAGGTCAGCGATTTTGGCGTTGAGCTCGTTGATTTTGTTGTCCTTTTCTGTGATTTTGGAATTGAGGTCATTGACAGTAGCGTCATGAGCGGCGACAACGGCCTCAAGTTTGTCGGCCTGATCCTCGGTAAGAGTGAGCTTACCATCGGCAACAGTGACAGTGTCGCCCAGAATGGCGGCAACAGCGGTGAGAGTTTTTGACATTTGAGGAGTTAACTGTGCTGCTTCCGGCACTTTGGCCTCGGCAGCGGTTTTGGAATGAGTTGATGTGAAGAACTGCGCGAGACGTTCAAGGAATGAGCCTTTTTTGACATCGACCGGGGGCATAGGTATTCCCTCTTTTGCGAGTGCGTCAGCCACAACATCGGTAATTTCCGGAGCTGAATCTTCAGGATCATCGGTGATTTCATCGACGAAGCCCCATTCGAGAGCTTGCTTTGCGGTAAGCCATGCGCCATCTTTCATGAGGGCCAAGAGGTCCTCTTTGGGTTTCTTGCAGCGCGAGGCATACATGCCGGCGATACAGCCGTCGATGGTCTCGTTGTCCTTTTTGAGTTTTTCGAGGTCAGCTATATGAGCGGCGAGCTCGTCGGCGTTCATATAATCCCACTCAAAAACCACACTCATGCACTTATGCACCAGGAACAGGGCATTTGCGTCGATAGAAACGTGCTTAGCCCCCATCGAGGCGATGGTGGCTGCCGAGGCATTCATGCCTACATAGTGGCAATGCACGTTACCATGGAGCTTAAAGAGAGAGGAAATAGAGAGGGCGGTATCGACACGCCCCCCGGTTGAGTCAATCAAGACGCAAACCTCTTTGTCCTTGTGCTTGTCAAGAACAGCATTAACCATGTCGGCGGAGAAATTCCAGTCGCCGACATAGCCTTTGAGGTAGAGATTGTAATTTTTAGGCATAGCGAATGATTGTCTATGCCGCAAAATTACGGGGTGACGAGATAGGGATAAAAGACTATAAAATCATCATAAGACGCATGGAAGCACCGATTTTTGAGCAAGATGAGTGATTTTATAAGTGCGGACGGCGGCACTGCCACCCGGCTCGCCGGTAGAGTCCGAATAGTTGATGATTGGGTAGTTGCCCTCACGGGTTCCTACGAGATACTGACGCCCACCGGCACCCGTAACCACGAAGGCAAGATTTTCGCCTTCGGGCAGTGGGTGGACGGTAGAGAACTCCAACGTGGATTTTTCCTGACGTGTGCCATTGAGCTTTGACCCCTCCCAGCGGAGAGTAGGCCGACCTACAAATTCGATGGTTTCCGAGGGGGCGGCAATGGCGACAATGCAGCCGCAGATAGAGTGCAACATCAGTCCGGAGTCAAGTACATTGCAACGGACAATTTGAATTTTTCTGATACCGGGGAGAGAATAGCAGCTCATGGCAGCGGGTGTTTTGTACGGTTTGGTTGATTTGGTTGAATTGTGCGGTTTGGTAATTTTAGCCTCTGAAGTCAACGACATTTAACGTTCGTTAACTTGCTTGCGCTTGATTTTTCTTGCGTATACGGGAATACATCTGTCTGATGGTTTCCCAGTTTTTCTCTGTTCGTTCAATTCCGTGACGATCCATAAACTCGTATATTATGTCGGTTATCTGCACATCATGACTGAAAAGCTCATGCAGTTCATTTGAGAGCGTGGCTTGAAACAGTTTTTTGCAGGTTGAAATCAATGCAGTCTGGCCAGTTGGAGAGAGAAAGTTGAATGTTGCCGGATTCAGGCCTTTGAAAGTCGGCACCTCGACAGCCAGGAGCCCGGCGTGGTCAGCAGGTCGATAGTCACGCGGAGCTTTACGCAGCATGGACGACAGTACGGCACGAGGTGCGGAACCTCGAGGAAAAACAACTCTCTCCGATTCGGGATCCCAAAAGTCGTGACGTAACCACTGGCGAAGATATTCAGGCGGATTGATGTAGACGGAGAATTGTGACATGTGATAATTACAGGGTTTAGATTAAAGATTCTATAATGCAAAGTTATCAAAATTTCTGCAATCGTTTAAGTTTGCATTCTTAAATAGTGTAACGAATTATGTGACACTTTGAGTGGTTAGGTGTATTTTTACCGTGCATTCGTGCGCTTGATGCTAAATGTATATAAATAAATAATTTAAGAGCGCACACAATTCGTGCAGAAAGAGCGGCCAGAGAGTGCTTCCAACATCGGGATTTGTGCAACAGTGCAATCGTGCGCAAAAGTGCAAAATTCGTGCGCTATCTAAACCGCTGATTTGCAAACGCAAACGCCCTCTTTGTACGAATGTACTCTTTTTCTCTCTTACAATAGGCGGGAGAAAAAAATATTATTAAGGATTGTTTCACGTGGAACACAAATAATTATTATTCAACACATTACGTCCAATTTGCATACATGCAAGCTTGGCGATGGGCGCGCACCTCCCCCTGCCCCTCCGCTCGTAAGATTGGCCACCGTGCGCTTGTGCCGGAGTTGCACGACCGCACCAAGCCACCGAAAATCCATCATCGGGGGTGCGGGGGTGGCAGCGCGTAAACGATTGCAGATGTTACCAACTCGATTGCAGAATATTTGTTTAAATATTCAAGAATGAGTATCTTTGCATTATAATTCCCGCATACGCTCTTGTATGATATGCAGAGATGCATGCTTCTTGAGTAATTCTCCATATAGATATGAAGGTTTTCAATCCAAATACCATTTCCGAATAGATATAGATAGTTTATTCGCAAAGAACAAATGAGAGCCGCGCACCGTCGAGAGACGATGCGCGGCTTGCTTTATAAGGGAAAAGAAAAATGTTTATTCGCTCCGACGTTCTAGTAACCAGCCGACTTTGCCGTCATGAATGATAGTGCGGTAGCCGAGGAACATCATCGCCTCAGCGACGTCATTAAGCTCCATGTCAACCATGTCAGCGAGATCGAGGATTATTTCTTGAGAAGTCATAATCCGGAAGCGTCGATCATGGGGGTTAAAGCCGCGAGTCGGGTGATACTGGGTGTTGATGAAGCCCTCGATAACGCCGAGGAACTTAGGAACTGCGGGAGCCTGTTCCCGGCTCTGTTCGATGTTGTTTTCTTCTGTCTTCATAGGAAAGGGTTCTTGATGTTGTTTCTGGAGATATAGTCGTTGATAGCGTTTCGGAGTAGGTACAAATCGCCCGGATCATCGAGGAAGATAAATCCGTTGGAGAAGTCGACGACTCTCGCCTCGACAATGATAGTGGCGAGGTTCTCCCCTGTCTCGTCGTCAGTGATGATGTTAGAGCTGACAACAACCTCCGGCACGGGAGTAAGGCGGCTCATAGCTCACCTCCTCTCGCCAGGGCTATGGCTTCCGGTATAGAGGCCGTGCGAGCTACACGGTGGTAGAAGATTCGGAAATATGGCTGCTTGTCAAAATCCACAGCGTCCGAAACCGAGTATGCTGTGATTTGGCCGTAATTTTCGGAACGGTCGATAACATGGTCAACGAAAGTGGCACGGCCACGAGTTATCTTGCTGTCAATGATACGTGCCTGTTCCTGCATAGCCATTGCGATTTGAAACGGAGCGTTTTCGCCCTGAACAAGCACACCCTCAAAACGCTTTGCCATGTTCTGAAATATCTGTCCTTTGGTGGACTTTCCCGATGTAGTGAACAGTTGAACGGTGTCGAAGAAGAACATCATTTCTCACCTCCTTCCTTGATAGGGTTGACGATTGCATTGAACACGGTGGTAACGCACACCGGGCATACTTTTCCACGTTCTGCGAGGTAGTCTGATAGTTCGGCGGTAGAGAGGCCGGATTTACGGACTCTATTAGCGCAATACTCTACGTTGCCACCTGTCATTTCCCAGTCCTCAACGACGCAACGGGCAACAACATTTAGAAGATCTTCCTTAAATCCGTGCATTATTCCTCACCTCCTTTCTTCAAATGGTAAGCATGGCCGTCGGCCGACAGCTCGTAAGGGCCGTGGCCGTTGTGGTCATAACGCTCACCTCCCGGGAGCGTTTTACCGAGGTAATCCCAACGGCGGTAATAGCGATTGTAGACATAGAGCATAACCTGCTCGCCGCGCTCGTTGGCAAGTTGATGATGGCGACGGCGAATGTAGTGCATATCAGCCTTACCGGCCTCAAGCTCGATGCGAGAGACATGAGCCGGATAAAGGAACGACTCAAAGCGGTAGTTGTATGTGTCGGCCATTACTGCTCACCTCCTTCCTCCGGCATAGGCATACGGGCGGCGCGGAAAGCCCAGACAATGCCCCACGGCATTGCATAGAGACAGTCGAGGCCGACAGCTTTCTGCGCCTCGAGGGTGCCAGGGATGGAGATGTTATGCCACCACATCGCGCAAAGGCAGATGACGGTAACAACGGAAGATACGTTGGCAGAGAACAACGCCCGGGCGATGTTTCGAGGCGTACAGTTGCACCGCAGCCACTTACAAGCGACCGAGAGGGCGCGGGAGAGGCGGACACTGGCTGGAGTTGAATACATGGCTCCGATAGCGGGGCCAGTGAGAATCACGAGGGGCGAGGTCGAAGGTTTACCCGGAACCTTGAATAGAATTGATTGTTGCATACTATCGTGAATGTAGCGTTAAACAAAAACGGCTGACACCGTTGCTACATTCACGATAGTTCACTCCTAAGAGCACTTCAATGAAATCGGTGTCAGCCGCGTATGGCTGGTATGTTCGGGCATAAAAAAAGCCCGCAGAAGTATGTCGAGCATTAACCGCGCTCGGCGAGGTGAACTAATCACCGTGAATGTAGCACTGCAAATTTACGACAATAAACTCACACTGCCAAATTTTCATGGAGTAAATTAAGAAAGAATTGAAATCAGCTCCGGCTCGTAAATAATGCGGATATCGCAGCCATCAGCCTTGAGCTCCTCAATTTTTTTAAGCTTTGAAGGGCCAGCACCACTACCAATAACAACGATATTAGTTTTCTTCGATATGGAGGTATTTATGTCGGCTCCAAGAACTTGAAGCATTTTGCCCAGGTCATCACGGTTAGGATATGCTGTGAATATCCCAGTAATAACAGTACGAGCGTGGAAGAATGGAGTGTTCCTGTTTTCGACCAAAGAATCATCAATCGCGTCGAGTGTTTTTCGTTCATATCTTTTTGAACCTTTATGTGCAATTGCTGCAGAAATACCGCCTTTAAACGTGCTTGTTTGGATAGAGCCATTTTCGGCGAGGAGAACTTTAGCACAAGCCAAAGCGTCGTCGAGGGCGTCATGATGGCAGCCCATATCGATGTTATACTTGGCACATGCCGCTTCAAGTGAAAGTCCAGTCATTTCGTATGTACAAAAGAAACGGAATTTCGATGGATCGGACACACAACAATAAAGATCCATTTGCTCGGTCCAAACAGAACGGTCGAATTCTGCATTGTGGCTTACCAGGACATCATTACCGATAATTTTTTTTATTGTCGGCCATAATGCCTGAAAAGAAGGTGCTACAGTGACCATTTCCTTAGTGATACCATTTACCGCGGAGTTATCCTTGTCTCTGTGGTCAGGTATTGGATTAATCAAAGAGTAGAACTTCTGAACTATGTGCCCAGCCACGACTTTAACGAGACCTATGGCACATGCGCTCGAGCGTTCCGCTGTGAACGTCTCGAAGTCTATTGCTGTAAAAGAGTTTAGTTTCGACATGGCTTAAAATAGAATTAGAACAAATGAAGGAATCATAATAGAATAGGATTGATATATATGTTGCAAATATACAACAAAAATGAGTCAAAACAAAAACACCCCCGCCTTGATGGGCGAGGGTGTGGCCACTCTTGAAATGAAATGGAGTGCTAAATCAAACAAGACGAAGAGCGGCCAGTTCTGAGCCGAGGCGGTGAATACCTGCCTCAATCTTTTCGAGCTGCTTGTCGGAGATTTGTGCGGCACCTGAGCGATATTGACGCATTAGGCTGTCGTTAATGCCGAGATAGCGAGCGAGGGCACTGACATTGAACATCGAGTAATATTCAAAGAGCGATGTGATGTCAAAGCGGAATTCTATTTCTTCGTTAAGAAATTCGGGGATATCATCTCCGATTTCATTGTATGACTGAAGGACTTCATCAAGAGAGTTGAAAAAATCCTCTTTGGCTTCCTTTACGGAATCACCGGTACCGATGAGCTGTACCTTATCGCCGGTGGTGTTGTAGGCTATATATGAGCCATCAGATTGTTTTTCTATGCTTACTTTCATATCGAGTGGGTGTTATGAGTTAATACTTTTTTGAAAAGAGAGGGAGGGTGCTTCCTCCCTCTCTTTGATTAGAAGCCGATTTGCTTTTTTAGAGCGTTCATCAGGCCTTTTCGGATTTCCTGCGATCCGTGTCTTTCGACTATCAGACGCTCGCCGTTGTCGTTGACGTAGATGTCGTGTTTCTTACCGTGGGCGTAAAATCGGTAGCCCTTTTCGGTTGCGATTTTAATAAGTTCTTTCCATTTCATTGTGTCAAATATCTCGTTTGATTTAGCATTACAAAGGTATAACGTTTTCGTTATATTACCAAATATTTTGGTAATATAACGAAAATGTTATGTTTTTTTTCATTGGCGCATGGTAACGACTTCTTCAAGTGCTTTCAGGATGAAAAAACACGAGGGGTGGATAATCGTTGAAGGTCGGGTTTGCCATAGCATAGATAGAAGCACCAATTTCGACAATAGCATCATAAGGTCCACTATGGGAATCAAGGATTACTGGACGAATTACCTTATTGGCGAGTAAAAGACGTGCGAGCTTCTCGCTTATATCCATTGCAGCACTTGTAGCCAGTCGGATTCTATCTTCCGGCTTCACGGCTTTTGGAATTTTTAATCTGTAGGAGTAGCAATGCAGATGGCCGTCAACAAGCGGGAAAGGAGCAGGTAGATCCGGCGGTTCTAACGGGAAGGGGAGATCGTTGGCACAGGCTTTATATCCGCGACTGTGGCCGAAAACGTAGCCGAGGACAAGACCGCCCATGCAGCCTGCGGCAAAGAGGATAATTTCAATCATTTTGGAGTAGTTTTAATTTAGTAGATGGGAGTATTTACTGAATAACTGAAGGAAAATTTCCCGCCTAAGGCGGAGAGAAGCGAGACGAAGTTGTACCATTTCAGCACAAACTGAGACAGGCACTTCACGACAACTGTTGCGCTTCCATTCGCTGACAAAGTGATTAAACTTTTTCATAATTAAGTGGAGGATTACCAAATATTTTGGCGGAAAATAACGAAAATGTTATATTCTTTTAGAATAGCTTCGGCTGCGGGTTGAGACGCTCTGCCCGGAGCTTGCCGAGGGCTTCCTCGGCCTTGCGTCGGCGGCAACTGCGGTGCTCAGCACCGCAGTTGATGACAGAATTTCATCTGAATTGATCTTGTCGCGCTGCGATTCCACGTCAATGCCGATGGCTTCACAGATAGGTTTGATGGGTACGAAGATTTCCCCGTCGCTGTCGACAGTGACGATATCGACTCTGTTGATTTTAGAAATTACGTTTTGCATTTTAGAATATGTTTCAATTTAGTAAATAGTAGTATTTTCGGAATGTCTGACGAAGGATTTCTCGCCTTAAACGTAGAAATTCGAGCCGGAGACGAACGTTCTCTGCACAAAACGAGTCAGGCACTTCACGACAGGAGTTGCGCTCCCATTCGCTGACAAGGTGATTAAACTTTTTCATAATTAAGTGGAGGGATAGGTAGCCAGTGTGTAACTTTTAACCCTAATTGACGATGTTTGCGTTCCTCAATCTCAAAGCCATAGTCCTCAAAATAATAGAAAACCGCATAATCGGTGCGGAATCTTCCAGACTTTGCGCTTCTATAATATTCGCGTATAATAACGGCCTGACCATTTTCAGGAAGGCGTTCAGATGGTTTATACCACTTCATCAGAGTTGGATTAGTCAGTGTCTACGATTGAATTTGGGTGAGTATTTCTTACAGGAGAATTGTTTAGGGGAGATAGAACGCTTTGAGAGCTGACATCGTGGCGGGTGGGTCTGATAGTGACAACAACAGTCGCAAGCAGGCTGAACCTGGCCGCAAAGGTCTCTCGAAAGTTTGGCTAAATTGGCGTTTAAGGATAGGACTGGCGAGGTAGTCATAGGAGGCGGAGCGAGCCGAGCCATTTCTAACGTGCGAGCGGCTTTTGCAGCCACCTCGCGGAGCTCATCGAAAGCCGCGGCTACGGCCTTCAGCCCTGGCGGCATCGAAGCGCGTGCCAAGGCTGAGGCGTATGCGGCCATTTGTGATTTGGAGTAGTTTCGGGTCATGGAATTATGAGCCAGTCTTCTGAAAGCATATCAGTTTGAGAAGCGAGCCAGCCAGAGAGGATTTCATTTTGTGCGGTGAGCATGCAGATGGTTCCAAGAGCTTCAATCTCGCCACCGTTCAACTCCGCGAGATATTTGAGCCGTGGGTCTTTACACCATTCGGCTTTGACTTTGGTTGCAGGTTTGAGCCATAAGAACATGCCGCGACCGTTCCAGCCTTTACGGGCTACTTTGTGACCTTTTTTCAAGGCTTCGATTGCTTGTCCGAAATTCATAATAATTTATTAACTTTTGATGTGAGTGTGATGAAGATTGTGCAGAAGGCCACAGTGCCGACTGCAAGGAGTGCGAGCAGCGGAGTGCCGAAGATTGGCACGAGTAGCCACCACCATGACCAGGAGATAACGCCGAAACATTTGAGCCCGATGAAGGCGACGGTCGAGAGGAGCCATGCCACGAGGAACACGGCGAAGATTATGGGTGTTTTACTTTTTTTCATTGGGGAGGTGTTGTTTGATAGGAGTATGAGCGCACACCACTAAGGGCGTGCGCTCGATTTCTCAGAGTGTTGGAGCAGGGGTTTCGACGGCCCATTGGGCTCCCTCAGCAAACATCGCATGATGCAACATAACGATAAAGGCATCAGCTCTCTTTGCTGCCGGGATTTCGTTTAACATGTCGGCGGCTTTTTTTCGTTGTGCAGCCTTCCACGCTTCCACGCTTCCGAATTCTGATACAGGGTGCTTGTCGGCCCATTTCGCGCCGGCCGAAAATATGACCGACACCATGAGCGCAAACATTGGATCCTTCTCCATGAGTGGTTCGAACCGAGACATGGCTTCGGCTGAGACTTGTGCGCCACGTGCGACTTTGTCAATCTGAGGCTGAGCCTTTGTGTGCTCTGATTTGACCTCTTCGAAGGGTACATCTTCGGCGACATCGGAAAGATCCATGCCGGAGAACGAGGGTCTGCCGCCAAAGAAAGGCTTGCGGCCATTGAATGGATTAAAACGCATAATTATGAGTGTATAGTGGGTAAAAGAGTTTATAAATTGGCTGAATAAATTGTATCATTTTCGTGGTCGAACACCTGAAAGCCGATGATCGAGGCGTATTCATCGCCGCGCTCATGGGCGACGTTGAGGCAGAGGTCAACACGGTCAAATTTGCCATTGAAGGTGTCAGCGAGAGAGAGGATCGTGGCGGCTGAGACACGTTCCGCGGAGGCAAGACGAATGAAATATCCGTCGGGGTGCTGCTCGATGACGGAGAATCCGGCAGGGATTGACACAGAGACTACGGCTGCATGAGGCTGAGCCGATGAACCGGAAAGCTCGTGAGACTGAGAGCAGCCTACAAAAGCGAGGGCAAGTAGAATGGAAAGTTTGTAAACCATATATGGGAAAATTAGAATAATTCAGCTTGAAGGAGCGACGCCTCTGCTTTGTGGAGGCGGGCTCGTGTTTCTATGAGGAAATAATCGAGATAGAGGAACATGAAGCCGATTGCATATAATTTGGCATCGCGTTGAGAGCGGAAGCGGCCGAGAGCGGCGGTAGGCTGCTTCACAGATGTACGACCGTTGGCCCAGTGGACGAGATAGCCATAGGCCCAATAACCATCAGGTAGAGGCGACGAGAAGATTATGATGGTTTCGTCACGGCCCTCGGTGACGCACCATGTCGACTGAGCCTCGACCGGGTCAACGTCAGCAAGACAGTCGATTTTGAGATACTCGTAGGGATTTTTGGTGTTCATACATTTCTGAGGTTTTATTGAATTTTTCTCGGAACAACTTGGAAATCCGGAGAGCGTCATTGGCGTTGTGCCTCGATTTGAGAATGGCACAACGGCCACGGTTTAACATCCACGAGATAGTCTCGTCGGTAGCTCCGTCACGAGCGAGCAGCAGAATAACGAGCTGCCGGGCTTCGACGGCAGGCCACACTCGCGTCCGGGAAAGGATTGTTGATTTTGCCACGCCTGTAATTTTACTGACTACGGAGATGGCGATTTCTTTGTTATCCATATATGTGTACATTAGAATGGTTTGAGTTCATTTTCTTTGGCTTGGGAAAAGACTTTGAAATATTCGGCACCTCCGGATTTATCGTCTGTGCCGATAAACGATTCGTCAGGGTGGAGCGGTTTCCAATCGGAGTAAAACATCTTTTCAGCATTGGGGCGGCCGATATTGAAATCGTAGCCCTTGAATTTGCAATATGCCTGAATCTTGCCTTTGAAATTAGTGCGAGTGACGCCATGCCCGGCAGGGCCACCGGCATATTCGAAGAAGGAGGCAACGAGGTCAGCGCGTTTAATACGGTCATTGAGATGAGAGCCTGACGGGTCAAAATATTCTTCGGCCCACTGATAGAGGACTTCCGACATTTCCTGTCGGAGAGTGCGCAGCTCGATATTTTTCATTGGCGGAGGAACAGCACCGGCACCCTCTCGCGACCAACAGTTCTCAAATGAGCGGAAATAGAACATGACACACTCGGCCATCAGATTGTCAAAAAGATTCCATTGTTCTTCGTCCCAATCATCGAAAAACATGTGGTGGAAATCATCGACGAGTGTGTGTTCCGGATTATACCAGGTTGAAAACTCCATGTAGATGATACGGCGTTTTGTGGCCGCCTCATTTGCCTTGTTGATTGCGTGGTTTGTAGTAATCAAAATCTTCGGGGAGTCCTCAAGCGGTATGCAATATCGGTCTTTGCCTTTGGGGTTGACATACATCGGGCCGGTGACCATTGCAAAAAGGTTTTCAAAGGCAAAGTTTGTTTTAACGTCATCGAGGAAGATATTGCGTGTTGCTTTGGTTACGCCGGACAGAAGGAACTCGTCATCGCGTTTCATCTGCTTGCCATCGATGAAGAACTGCGAAACAACATGGCCGATAGCGTTTCCGACAATCGACTTACCGGCACCGCCGTGGCTCTGGCCCACCTCAGACATGAGGTGATCCTGAATGACTACTGCCTTGCGCTCCGAGGCGTATTTATAATCACAGAGCAAGAAGCCGAGCGTTGTGATTTTATTGACGATGTGATGAATCCACTCGAAGGTTTCATCGTCGGAGAGATCCCGAGGCGCGTCATGGGAGAAGAAGTTGTTAGAGGTGTTGATGAGAAACGAAAGGAACTCGCAGTTTGCCGCCTCAGGGGTATATTCGATATAGAATTTGTCGCCTATCTTTTGGATATCCTTAATGATAGGCACTCGACGGAAACGACGAGGAACAATCCGGCTTCGCCACACTTGGCTAATCGGCTTGTTTGGCGTGATGTCATTGGCTGTAATCTCGACCTGACCATTATTGTAGTAAGTCCGCTGAACGCCTGATGTGAAATTGTTGAAATCGTCGGAGATGATTGCAAGATTTTCAAGCTGCTTGTCGGCCATGATAGTTGACAGGCGTTTCGCGAAGAACTGCAGCACGATGTCGGACTTGCAGTTGGCATTGATGTAGTCGCGGATAAAGTCGCGCACCTCATAGGGAGCGACGCGGTCAATAATGCCGTCATCAATACGAATAAAATCATAGCCGGTAGCCGCTTCTTCACTATTACGCAGACGGTGAAAGCCATTGGCCGCAAGGAAGCGGAAGGCCTCGACATCGTTAAACTCAACTTTGTCCTCACCTTTTGAGGTCTGAGTGATGGAATAAATATCCGAGGAAGAAGAATAACGGCTGACGGGTACGAGAGTGCCGTTTTCGGCCTTATAACGGATATTGCCGATTTTGAAGGTGTCTATCCCGGTCAATCGGTCCTTATGGATTTTATAGAACGCCTGAATGTCGTTCAGCGACCAGAAGTCACGGATTTTCGTGTCAGATTCCTCGGTAATTTTGTGGATATTGAGCCACGTTCCTCTGCCGTCGTGAGAGTTCATCGTGCGCTCGATGTCCTCCATCAGCTCAGACTCTCTACCGAGCAGAGAACCACAAAGGAGGTCATCAACCCCTTTGTCGCCGTGTTCGTTCTCGTTTACATGGCCCCACCAGATATTTACTGACAGGCCGATGATGTTAAATGTTTTCATGTACTGGCGGTACTTGATGACCGCTTTCGAGAACGAGTTAGGGCGTTTGTCGGCACTGTCGCCGACGATGATTTCTCGGTGGAGGTCGTTCCAGTCCGAGTCCATGACGAGAACAATATTTGCTATCGAGCAGACTTTGGCGAGGTCTTGAATGTCTTGCAAAAGGCCTTCCTGTTGAGAGCCAAAGTTATTAATGCCCTGAATACCGATAGACAGCATGCCGTGTTTACATGCCTTCTCAGCTTTCTTTTCTCCCTCCTGGAGAAATAGGGTGTCGATATGGGTCCTGCTCTTATATAGGCGGCGAATTTTCTCAGGGATATAGACACGGCAAGAAGCTCCCGCGGGAGTCTGATATTTCATATCCTTGCCGCTCTTATCTCGATGTAGAGCGGGGTTAGACCAACGGACACGCACATATTGGCGAGGTTTAGACGAGCCTTTCTGTGTGAACATCATCGGTCGGCCGGTCAGATCATAGTAGTAAATCAGCATTTCATCGCCGGTCTCGTCCGGAATGAAAGCCTCGTTTACTTTACCCTTGCGAAAAGGGGAGCGGAACAGTTCCTGACCACTTTCAATTATCGAAGCCATAACGTCAGCCTCGGAGAGACCTGACGCTTCGAGCTGCTGTCGAAGAAACGATGATTTATTCGACTTGACAGCGGCCTCAATAGACTGCTCACGCTGTCGCTCTTGCGGTGTGATGACGATACCACCCTGTCGGGCGGTTTCTTCGAGAGCATGGAGGAAGTCAGTATCTATGTTTATACCGGAATAATAAGCCACGGCGGCAATGGGGCCGGAGAACCCTTCGCCACATGCCCAGCACTTGGCAGAATTGAACCCTTTTTTGCGGCTGACGTTAAATTTCATCTTACCGCAGAAAGGGCACTCTACATCTTGGGAGACTTTATGAATGTTGCAGCCGGGTATAAACTGGCGAATGTCAAGAGCCTTGACGCGGTCGACCTCAAATTTACTGTATTTATGATTTTCGGTATTCATGAGAACAGATTGGTTTGAGAGGCATACCTAACAAATTCAGCCCTGGAGTGAATGTTGAGACGTTGATACGCATGACGTATGTGATTGTGGATTGTATGGGGAGAGAGGCACAAGCGGACTGCGATATTATCAATAGAAAGGCCGTTGAACCATAATCGTAACACAGGCATTTCAGCCGCCGAGAGTTTGTGGTCAAACTCAGGGCGACAGATTACCCTTTCATGGCGGCACTCGCCACGGAGGGGGCATGGGACGAACTCAAACGAACAGCAGCAGGTGTCGGAGAAGTCCGGGATATTGTCGAGCTGCGCAAAGTTGCAGCGGATAAAACGACAGGCGAGTCTGTATCGGTAATAAGTCCGGTTCAGAGCGCACCCTTTATATTCGGTGCATAGAGCCTCATAAGCCTTTGGGTAGAAAGTGGAGATGTGGTCAATCAGCTCGTCGAGGATTTCAGAATCAGACTCGCGCAGCTTGTCGATTGAGGTATCGGGCCGCCGATACCACACTTCACCCTCATAGGCGAAAAATTCTACATTTGTTAATGGCCTATTCATGTCAATTTAATCAATTTGTGACATTTTCAAAGATATTTTCGCCAATAGCTTCCGTAATTTTGTCCTGCCAAGCAATATCAATTTGGCTCCGGCCTTTTCTCCAGTCATAAAGAACGCTCCGAGATTTTTGACATAAAACGCGAATATCGCGTGACTTAGCGGCTCGCTCCTTATGGTTAAGCGAGTTTAGGTAGTTGTCGAGAGCTTCGTTTGCGGTCACAGTCTTGGAAATATTAAATTATTATCGTATCTTTACGACAGCAAAGTAACAAAGAAAAATCGAAACTTAAACTATTTGTGAACTATATTCGCATTTGGTTTAATTATCTTTAACATTTGCAGAACATGAAACATCTCGGACAACTGCTCAAAAAGCACATAGAAACCAACAACTTAAAGAAGCGTGACGTATCAGCCGCCGCGGGAATCACCTCTAACTATCTGTCAACACTCTTTAACAAAGAGTCAATGGACTGTGAGCTTTGGGAGAAATTGTGCTTGGCAACCGGAATAAATCCGGCAGTTGCCTTTGATGTGCCTTTGTCAAGCAGCAAAAATTACTCAGACATATCAGCCCAGACCGTTCTCGGGCCGGCTACAGTAACCATCGGGGCTGAACAGAAAACGCTCCTAGACCTACTTGCTGAAAAGGAGCGATTGATTCAGGTTTTGCTGGCCGCTTCAGGCATTAAAATCGGAACAAAATCGGAACAAATCGAATGAGAAAGTAACGTATAATCAATCTAATCGCAGGCTTGAAGATGTTACTATGTAAGGTTTTTCTTTCTTCTCACCCCGACAGCCTTTATAAGAATCGTCTGTAATTTAATCAATTACGGGCGATTCTCATTTTCAACCGGAACAAAATCGGAACACGTCGTATTTTTTTTGCGTCCATATATTAACGGGGCAAGCCTAAATGCCGGTGCACTTTTCAGGCTCAAGCCGAAATTCCGGTGCATATGTTAAATTGAGCAGAACGAAGTGTTAAATATTCAGGCGTATAGTTTGACCAGGCGGAAGATGAAGAAATCGCGATCTCGGACACCGCGCATTTGCGAGCGGAAGATCTTGACTTTAGAGTTGAAGGCTTCGGCGGAGGCATTGGTCGCACGTCGGCGGAAATAGTTGAGGATGGTCGGAGCATGATTCTTGAATGTCTTGATGACAGAGCGGAAGTTGTTGTTGCCCAATGTCATTACTTTTTCATACCACCTGTTCATCCGCCCGATGGCCTTTGTCGGTGTCATTTTAGCGTTGAAAATCCGTCTCAGTTCCATTGCCAGAGCATATGCACTCTTGAGAATGGGATGATATTTGAACAGAATGTTTACGCGATGACGCTGGATGTCAGTCCATTTGTTCTGTGACATCATCAGGGTGTGCTTGCTGCGCGCAAGTATCTGACGCATGGTCTCGCCGTTGGAGTACGTTACCGGCGGCTCTGATCTGTCGCGGTTGTTCTCCCGGGCGATGAGCTGACGGCGTATGTCGATACGGATTTCGTCAACGGCCTCATTATAGACCTGTTGTACATGAAAACGGTCATTGACCACATGGGCGTTATAGAATACTTCACCTGCTATCAGCATCATTGACGGCGACAGATCGCAGGTAACCTCTTTTACTTTGCGCCTGACTGACTTACTCATGGCTGCTATGAGTATGGATATAATCTCGTCGCTCTTCGTGCCGGGGATGGCCGCAGCCAGCGTGCCCTTGCCGCCGTGGCCGTCCTTGTTGGTCAGGAAGGTCCATACCTCGCCGTTGCTCAGGCATGTCTCGTCAAGGCTCATGTACGGACCAATATTGGCGGCATTGAAATAAAAGCCGCAGCAAAGTTCATGTTCGCACCAGGCGGCATAACCACTTATCCTGTTGCGGTATAAATCCGCGAAATACTTGCCGTTGGCGCAGTACATCTGCGCTATGTGCTTAATCGACAGTGCCGTCGTCTCCACCTTCATCTTTTAAAAAAGACACGAACTCTGCGCTGAGCCGTGTGCCTTCCTCGTTGGGGAGCTCGAGGTTGTAACTGAAGATTTCATTGGTCTGCCTGTCCCACCATTTGTTCTTGCGCATGTGCAGGAATACGGGGCGTCCGCGCATCGGATAGTCTTGTATTGTAACGTATTCTGTATAGCCTCGCGCAACTATGTGCGGATTACGATAGTCTTCATCTGACAGTCTCTTTTTCTCATCAAGCCATATGTCATATGCTTGTTCTGTGCGTTCGAAGCGCACCATCTCGAAGAGTTCATCCATGCCTTCGGGAAGACACATCCATATTGCATCTGCGGTTTTCATGCCACAAATTTAACACTTTTCTCTAAATTCATGCACTGGGTTTTCGGCTTGAGCCACTTTTCAGAGATTTATTACTGAAATGCCAGTCGCTACCAACCCTTGGCCCTGTCAACAATAAAGTCGGGCTGTTCTCACGAACTGCCCGACTTTTTATTCACTTAAATGGGTTGAATTAAAGTGAATTGGGGATGGGGATGATTTATGGTGCAAAATTAGCGAGATTTTTCCATTCTGACAATAAAACAGATGAAAAATATTGGATGTTAGGAGATTATTTGAATCCTCAGGCATGGAGCGACACATTATTCTCCGGGATAATTCGACTCGCCGGATTGCAGGATTGAAGTAATTTGATTAGATTTGCGCATACATACCCTTAATAACGCACCACCCCAATGCAAGAAACCAAGACAATAGCTCGGGGACTCATGGAGTTTCTCGACCAAAGCCCGGTGAATTTCTACGCCGCTCTTACCGTAGCCAACCGTCTCGACGCTGCCGGATATGAACGCCTCGACCCAACTCAGGCCTGGGATATCAGACCGGGAGGCAAGTATTATATGGTGAAAAACGACAGTGCGGTCTTTGCCGTCGATGTGGCCGAGGGCGTCCCGTCGGCAGGATTTCGCATCATTGCCGCTCACAGCGACTCGCCCACGTTTCGCATCAAGCCCCACCCCGAAATGATATCGGACGGTGGCATCGTGAAACTCAACGTCGAGGTGTATGGAGGCCCTATATACTACACATGGTTTGACCGTCCGCTCTCGATAGCCGGACGTGTGGTGCTGCGCAGCGACGACCCGCTCAATCCCCGCCGCGAGCTGGTAAAGTTTGACCGTCCGCTCCTCACCATCCCTCACCTTGCCATCCACTTCAACCGCGCTGTCAACGAGGGCAACCGTCTCTCGGCCCAGAAAGACATGCTCCCCGTGATAGGTATCGTCAAGGAGCGCGCCGAGGCCGACAACCTGCTGCTGCGCCTCGTGGCCGAAAAGCTGCAATGCCGCCTTGAGGATATACTCGACTTTGACCTCTCGCTCTACGACACCACCCCGGCCTGCCTCACCGGCATGGACGAAGAATTCGTCTCTTCGGGGCGTCTCGATGACCTGAGCATGGTGCACGCCGCTCTCGAGGCTCTGCTCTCGGCCACCGGCAAATGTCCCCAGACCCGCGTCATGGCTATCTTTGACAACGAGGAGACCGGCTCAGGCACCAAGCAGGGCGCGGCCTCGCCCGTGCTGGCCGAAATGCTCCGCCGCATCACCCGCTCGCTCGGAGGCAATGACGAAGACTTTGCACGCGCCATAGCCTCGTCATTCATGATTTCGGCCGACAACGCCCATGCTTTCCATCCCAACTATGCCGAAAAATACGACCCCACCAATCATCCAGTAGTTGGAGGTGGCCCTGTAATCAAAATCAACGCCCGCTGCAAATACATGACCGATGCCGACTCGTCGGCCGTATTCAAAGCCATCTGCGAGAAAGCCGGAGTGCCCTGCCAGACATTTGTCAACCACAGCGATGTCCCCGGCGGCTCCACACTCGGCAATATACTCACCGCCCAGATGGACCTGCGCGGTGTCGACATGGGCAACGCTCTCTGGGCCATGCATTCGGTGCGCGAGACCGGCTCGACCATCGACCAGGCCTACACCGTCCGCGCCTTCCGCACTTTCTTCTCGGAATAATTCCTGGCTCAGATAAAGAGATACAAAAGGACAAAAGCCTCAAAAGAGACAAAAGTTTTTAATATCATTATAAACCAATCATTCAATGATATATGAAAACTTTTGTCTCTTTTTTCAGGCTTTTGTCCCGTTGTGTCTATACAGAGTAATTATGTATGTTTATGAAGCTATGATTGTTCTTTCCGTAATCACGGGTCTACTCACCGAATATCTCGACAAGTTTCTTGTCAAGGTCCTCTCCTTCGAGGTCTCCTATGATATTGCCGTCGGGACCGATGAGAAATGTGCGGGGAATGAATGTGATGTTATAGCGACATGACTGACGATTGTCTTTGGAATCATTCAATATGCGTCCCGATTCGTCGGTCGATGCATCCTCAAACACAAGGATATTATAATAGTCCTTCATGTCGTGCGATTCCATATACTGCTTCCAGACATTGACATCATAGTCCGACGACATGGCCAGTACTTCGAGCCCTTTGTCGTGATACTTGTCATAAAGTTCTTTGATATGTGGCAGTCCCATCACACAACCCTTGCACCATGTAGCCCAGAAGTCTATCACGACATATTTGCCTTTGAGGTCTGAAAGACTGAAATCTATATTTCTCAGAGGGTCGTGGCCTTTAAGCTCAGGAGCCGGCTTGCCAGGCTGTGTGGCCTGACATGCTTCGATAGCAACTGCAAGCTCCTTGTCGTCCGCCTTCAACCCGGGTGAAATAAGAGCATAGAGCGAATCACACTTCTCGGCATCATAACGGGATGATAATGACAGCAACATCCTGTAGGCCCAATATGTATCAGGATTCTCGGCTACATACTTTGCCTGTGTGGCGGGAAATTCACCAATTGCGGCCTGCTCTCGTTTCTCATACTCATCCTGAGATATAAGCCCTTGTTCATAATCGGATTTGAGCTTATTTCGACGCGCCCAATACTCTTCATAGAATTTATTGAGGCTTTCATCTATCTCCTGCTGACGCGAGCCTGAGACCATGGCTTGATTTACTTTGCCCTTCTCAAAGGTTATATCTGTCATACCAGGGCTAAAATAAAGACTTGTCATGTTATCACCCTTGTATGGCTCGGACTCCTCGCCATAAGTTATATAGGCCAATCCTCCGTATGGAGCGACTTCACCTGTGAAAGTAAAGTGACCGCCATGGATTTCAACAGTGTCATTGACCACACTGTCTATGCTGTTATGGATTGAAGCAATGACCAATTGTCCATCAGTAGCTCCATTGACTGTTCCGTTGATGGTAAATGTATTGTCACTCTTTGGAGCCGAGCACCCGATAAGCAACAAAAGAGCAGAGGCAGGAATTAATAAATGTTTCATAATGCTTTTAATCACGAAATGTTATGATATTTTTTTATTTTGTTGTATAGTTATTCTTGATATTTGGGTTCTGTGATATTACAGTGACAGGGAATGGAAATACCCACATATCCGACTCAGGCGTGAGGGTGTATGTCTTGCCTAAAAGTTCTCTTGTACGAGTCTCCTTGTAGTCGTCAAGTATGGTCCATCGTTTATAGGTAATGAAATTCCATATCGAGTAGCAATACTCGCCATGGGCAGTTCTCTTGAGAGCCGCTATTGCATCTGTCTTTGTGGTCACATTGCCGAGAAGAGGCTTGTAATGAGAAGTAGCAATACGTTTTACACGTATCATGTCAAGATATCCCATCGCTTCGTCAATACGTCCCTTATTAATGGAGCACTCCGCTAATATCAGATACATATGAGTAGTCTTTATGCCTATCTGGTTATGTGTAGACTCCAAGTCACTGGTCACATTGTAAGGAACTCCATAATTAGTCTCATTTCTTTTGAGTATCTCCAATGAGTCGCTAACAAGATCCCCCGGAAAGTAAGAGCCCCTACCGGACAATAGGGTTGTTATCAGGTTATGCTTCATATAAGAACCATCCTCAAACATCTTATCACTGCCCGGCATTATAATGTTATAATTTATCTGAACGGATGAGGCAAAATAGTTTTCGTCAAGATTCAAAGGAGTAACGGGAACAAACTTTGTAATCGGACAACCATATGTGGACATATCATCGACCAGATAATCAGCATAGTCATTGATCACATCGCCTCTCTTCAAAGCCTCGGATGCTGCGAGTGCAGCCCCGTCATAATCGTGCATAGACATAAGCACATGAGCCTTGACTGCATAGGGCATTGCCGCACAGAAACGCATGCGGTTAATCGCCACTTTGGGGAGCGCATCAATACTTATAGCATTATCCAGATCGGAAAGTATCTGTGCATACACTTCTTTCTGGGTTGCTTGCGTTGTGAGATTCTGAATATCCCAGTCTTCAGGAACAATGGGCACACACATCTCGGCATCGGCCGTTGCCGGATTATACACCCTGGCATATTTCTGGGCAGCGGCATACTCGAAGAACGCCCGCATGGCGTAAGCCTCAGCCTTCAAGCGATTTTTATGCTCCTGAGAGCCCTCAGCCCCATCGACAAGCGAAAGTATCGGATTGCACACACAACCTATAACCTGATAACAACTGCTATAATACCCGTCATTACTGTTGGTGACAGGAAGCACCGATGCATGGGCTTGCTCATCAAGTGTAAGTAGTATGATGGGCGTTGACTTGGTTACTTTCTCCAATTCTGACGGTATGTAGCCACATTCAAAGCCATCAATCATATCGCCGTTTACAGTACCCATATCAGTATATTCAAGACTATACCGTCTATTGAGCAACAGTTCGAGATCGGAGGTCTTGGATAGAAGATTAGTGCCTTTTTGGTCAATATCGGTGAAACTTTCGCACGACTGTAGCAAGAGTGTTGAAACCACCGAAATGGCCGCTATATTTAAAAATGTTTTAATCGTCATGATTGTGATGGTTTATAGATTGATATTGAGACCGAATACATAGCTTGAAGGAATACGTAGTCCACCTGTCTCGGGATCGAAATCCACCTTGTCTTTGGTCCAGACAGCCTTTGGGTCATTAATCTGGAAACGTAGCGAGCAGCGGTTGACTCCAAGATGACGAAGAACGCTGACGGGTACATCATATCCGAATATTATATTACGAAACTTGATGAAATCCGCATCATGAAGTGCACGGCTGGAGACATCGGGCGAGGAATCCGTTGACGAAGAGTGAGCCCACTGACCGATTGCCGGAACATCTGATGGATTTTCCGGAGTCCAGCTATCAAGATAATAAGACGCTACAGGCCCATAGAAGTCGCCCTCAAATCTGTCTCTGAACGGTAGGCAGAACATTTTGTGACCGCCATAATAGGCAAGCAGGAACCCAATGGAGAAATCGCGCCACTTCATCTGATTGTCAAGGCCAACAATCACTTTGGGATCGGACTGTCCGCCAAAAGCAAGCGCGGCGGCATCACCATAAAAATACACTTCGTGCACCTTTTCGCCATAACCATTGTAATATAGCTGCTGTCCCTCCGAACCCGGGGTGTCATCAATACCGGCAAACTGGAGCATCCACAGCGTGTTGACAGGATAACCTGTTTTATAAGGAGTGTTAATAAGACCATACGCACTGGTCTGAGGATTCTCCACATATGTCACCTTATTGGTATTGTATGATAACGTCACATTGGTTGTCCATGAGAAATCATTTTTATATGATGGACGAAACCAATCATAGCCGACTGAGAACTCAATACCCTGATTGAGAATTGAAGCAACGTTCGCATTCATAGCACTGAAACCGGTGGTCGTGTCAAGCAGTTTGTTACCGAATATGTCACGACCTTCCTTACGATAGTAATCCACATTGCCTCGCAAACGATAGTCAAAGAGACTGAAATCTATACCGACATTGTGTGTACGGTTCTGCTCCCAACGGAGGTTGGGATTGGCCGGCGAACCGATTTCGCCATAAGGAACATTTGTATCGTGGTTGGTCAGACCTGTAGTGGCAGTCATATAAGATGTTGCTCCCTGATATATATTACCGGTCACACCATATGAATAGCGCAACTTGAGAAAATCAATATAAGTGAAATCATGCATGAAGTCTTCTTTATGTATATTCCATCCTGCACCGACCGACCACAGCGGTTTTCCGCGGAACTTGGCATTAAGTCCATAGACATCGGCATAATCCTTACGATATGAACCAAACAGATTGTAACGGTCATCATAGGTGTATGTCGCATTGAAATAGCCTGAGGCATAACGGTGACGCACTTCGGGGACTATACCTTGGTCGCGCTGAAACTGATAAGAACTGATACGGCTCGAATAGGTGCCTATCTTCCAGTAAGGAGCCGAGTATCCGAGATTTTTAAGAGCGTTGAAGTCAACAGTGTGATTGGCCGAAGTCTGAAGCTGGTCGTCATAACCGAGGAGCAACTGCTTCTCACCCCATATTTTCGTCTGACGAAACTCAGTACCGGCTATTGCTGAAATCTCGTGTTTGTCAAAGAATTTACGAGTGTAATTGAGCTGACCGCGCAGAGTCCAATAGTTGCCGTCGACATTCTCGGTCTTGAGTATGCCTCCGTTTTCAGGAGTCAGATATTGTACCTTACCATTTTTATAAATTGCATAACCGTTTTTCATATTACGTGCCGACCAACTGTTCTCGTTGGCATAATTGCGCATGCGTTTGGCTGTGACTTCATAGATAAACTGGGCATCGGCCGTAAGCCCGGGAAGTATCTTAAAGAGCAGATCGGCATGATAGCGCATCTCCTGACGACGTGTGGTCTGAACATTATCAAGTGCTTCCTGACGGGGGTTGACTATCATGTCGGCTATACCGTCCTGCAATGACCAGTATTGGGTGTATTCATTTCCATAGCCACCATAATAGAAAGGACGAGTAGATCCGTCAGCGTTTTTATACGAAACATATGGCAAATTGCCGAAAGGATCATAAATGTTTTCGGTAGAGTAATCTCCGCCGTATTCCTGAACATTGGAATACACTCCATTGATGCTTACTGTCGCGGTGAGCCATTTGGCCAAATCAAAACTGCCTTTGTAATATACGTTAAACCAGTCGTTGTGGTGATTATACTTGCCAACATTGTCATGCTTATAGTTGACCACGATATTATTGCGGGCTTTGTCGGATGACTGTCGCAAAGAGAGGTTGTATTGCTGCACCACTTGACGGTGTAGCATATTGTCGGCAAGGTCTTTGGCAAAATTATTGTTTGACAACAGTGCTTTTGTTGCTTCGAGCTGATTACGGTTAATTTCCCCCTTGGCCAACTGATAATATGCATATTCAAGCGGCGATATTGAATAACCGTTTGACAATTCCCGCTCCATATTGCTGACACTGCTGGGTTTCTCTCCGCTCATATAAGCATACTCCCAATAGTCACTCTCCACTGCTATCTGCTGGGCCGGTGTCATGTAATAGTTGTCGGCATAATCGACATTACGTTTCTCATACCAGGTGATATTGGTGGCGAAATCAATGTCAATCTTACCGGCACGCTTGGCGTTCTTGGTTGTAATCACTATGATACCGTTGGCGGCACGCGCTCCGTAGATAGCAGCCGCTGCGGCATCCTTGAGCACGTTGACACTCTCGATATCATAGGGATTGAGATCTTCGATGCTCCCCTCTATGGGCATGCCGTCGACCACAAGCAGCGGGGCCGTAGAGCCGTAGAGTGTGCCGGCACCGCGTATCACAGGCTTTCCGCCATAGGTGGAGAGACCGGCCACATGGCCTTCGAGATTGGCAAGAAGATTTTGGGTATAGCGTTCTTCGAGTTTGGCCGACGAGACTGTAGCTACCGAGCCGGTCATTTTTTCTTTCTTGATTTCCTGATAGCCTGTGACCACGACTTCGCTCATCATTTCGACTGCGGGGCGCAGCACCACGCTGAGCGGCTTGCCGGCGTCCGACTCGCTCACGGGAATGTCGCAGGTGAGCATGCCTACATAACTTACCGACAATACGGGCTTGACGGTATTGATTTTGAGCGAAAATTTACCGTCCATATCCGCTATCGCACCATAGTCGGTGCCGCTGACGGCTATGATGGCCCCGACCAGAGGCTCGCCCTCCTCGTCGGTGACTGAACCGCTGACGCTGAACGTCTTCGCCGCCTTTCCCTTCGGATTGTAAATCTCTATGTAACGTCCGTTGACACTGTAGCGCAGAGGTGTCGCTTTCAGCAGTTGTGTCACGACTGTCTCAACCGAAGCTTTATCAAATGATCCTGACACCCGATAGGGCGACACATCCTCGCTGAGATACTGTAGCCGATAGTAGCCCGAGAGACGTTCCACTTCGCTCAGAGCTTTTGACAACTTCTCGTTCTCACACTTGTAGGTTATGGGAGTGCCGATATTTTTCTGAGCCGATGCATGCGCAGGGCTTAGCATGAACAGGCACATCAACAGTCCCACCAGCCTTAACATTCCGAATAGGCTGTGATTTTTGATTGATTTGGTTGGCATGTGATAAAATGATAATGGTTGATGTATAATTTTTCTTAAAAGACAACCATTTCATAGAATCAGTACCCCCTATTATATGAAAATATTTGAATTTATATGATTTTTTCTACAATTCAATCAACAACAATGTCATGACCCGCCACTTTGATTTCGGCAACATTCAGCCGGTTAAGGCTTTCGATTGCGAGTTCCACGGGTTCGGCGCGCATGGCCGAGAAGTGGACTTTCTTGGTCATCACTTCGCGGTTGTGAAACACGACTCCCATGTTGTACCACCGGCCCAGCTCGCGCAGCACATCTATCAGCGGCACATCGTCAAAATAGAAAAATCCCTCGACCCATTGCGTGAGTGCGTAAGTGTCGACATTCTCCACTTCCACGGTGCCGTCAGTGCCACACACGGCCGCCTCGCCCGGCGAGAGCGTGGCAAGTCCGGAGCCTTCGGGCGAGAGTATCTCCACCTTGCCGCTGACAAGTGCCACCTGGGTGTTGTCGGGTGTGTAGTTGTTGAAGTTGAATTCGGTCCCGAGCACGCGTACATCTATCTGAGAGGATTTCACAATGAACGGCGACGAAGCATCGGGTGTAATCTTGAAAAATACTTCTCCGCTGACGGCTACCATGCGTGCACCCTTACGGAAGCGTTCGGGAAATTCGATATAGCTGTCGGCATTGAGCCATACTTCCGAGCTGTCGGGCAGTATGATTTTCACGCCCATGCCTCGGGGCGTGGATATCTTACGATACTTGTCAGAGCGTTCAGCGGTGGCGACGACCTCCGGCTCCGGCACAAACGAGATCGGCCCGGTGGCATCAAGCACGTCCTCCCTGCCATCGGTCTCCAGGCTCACATGCCGGGGCGACTCCTTATGACTGAGCGCGATATAGTCGCCCGCGACAGCATGGCCGGCCATGTCGCTCCTGCCGGGCCAGAGTCCGAGAGCCAGCACGACGGCGAGCATGGCGGCTGCCCCGCAGAGTGTGGCCAAGGCCATATGGAGCACACCGAAGCGGTGCTTACGCTCCCGTTCAGGCATGATCACTTCGCGCCTGAACGACTCCCACGCATCGTCAGGGTCGACGCATGAGGTCTTTCTGCGATGTGACATCCCTACCATATGCCGCATGAGACGCTCATCGTCATTCAGTCCGTCGTCATGATGCAAATTGTCATCATCGCGGGTGTCCATGTCATGTTCACTGCCCTCTTTCATAATAGTTATTTCATTGTTGTTGACAACCGGGCGGTTCAGTCGGTACCCCCGCGATGCAGAAATTTTTTACGGAATATCGCCAAAGCCTTACTAATATGTTTGTGTATCATGCCGGGGGTCGTGTCCAGGAGTTCGGCCACTTCCTTATATTTGCAGCCTTCAAGATAGCATTTCTCCACAATAAGACGCGTCCTCGGTGACAATGCCTCCATTATCTGCTCCATGCGAGCAAGGTTTTCTTCATGGACATCAATGTCCTCGTCAATCAGACAGAGCTTCTCCTGAAGATACACTTCGAGTGTCTCGCGATAGCGCACATTTTTCTTCAGATGGCTTATGCATCTGTTGCGCAGCGCGCCATACATGTAGGCCACCTCGTTGTCGGGATGCCAAGTGTCACGCTGTGCCCACAGGTCGCTCATGAGTGTCCCGACAATATCTTTGGCCTGCTCCTCATCCTCTACCCAGTCGAGGGCATAGAGATAGAGCCGCTTATAATTGTCACGGAACAATCGTTCAAACCTTATTTCATCCTCATGAGATGCCGACATTATTCTATCTTTTGACGAATATGGCAGCAAAGATAACCCATAGAGGCTGATTTTCCAAAAATTTTCTGCGGCATGATACAACATTGGCGTGGGATATCTCTCCACGCCAATATCTAGAGGTTGTTTAATAACAAATGCCATTAAACAACCTTCTTATGTATCGAGCCTTACTTCACGCAGCTCTTGAGCCAGAGGTAGTGGCTGTATTCGGTATCGGAGGAGGTCCAGTGTTCGTTTACAGGGGTCAGGAGGGCTTCCTTGGGGGCGGTGATGACGTTGTAGACTTCATAGGAGGTAGTGGGTGGACAGGTATTGTCGTTGAAGCCCCAGGTCATGCGCACGGGACAAGTGAGGTGGCGGGCAAAGTTTACAACGTCGTAATATTCGAGTGTGCGTATTTTGGCGGCTGTCGCTTCGTTGCGGTCTTTGCGGAAGTGGTGGGGATAGCCGCCGGCTTTGTCGCCGAGATAGCCTGTCATGTCGCTAAGGGCGGGGTGGTTGGCCGCACATCCGTTGACACGCTCGTCGAGCATGGCTGTGGTGATGGCGAGTGCACCGCCCTGGCTGCCTCCTTGCGTGAAGAGGTTCTTGCCGTCCCACGCTGGGAGCGATGTGAGCAGGTCGAGAAAGCGTCGACAGCCGAGATAGACGTCTTTCATGTAATAGTCGTCGGGGTTGTCCATGCCAAACTCCAGATATTTGCCTTTCTCTTTGCGTTGCTGCGAAAATTCAGCCTCCGAGAGCCCTGGATGACAGCCGTGTATCTCTATCTCGCAACGTATCATGCCTCCCTCTCCGTAATAGCGGTGTCTCATGGGGTCTTTGATGGTCTTGACACCGGCTCCGGGAGGGCAGAGCACGGCGGGATATTTGCCCTCGCCTTTGGGGATAAACAGGTAGCCATACATGCTGCGGCCTTCGGGATTGAGCTGTAGCTTCACAAGCTGACAGGTCATCTTGTCGGTGGTATATTCCGGCACATCCTCCACGGTATACTGCAGAGGGAAGGCGGCTTTGTCTTCGGCCACGGCTTTGCGCCAATACTGCACGAAGTCCTTTGGTTCGCCGGCAAAGGGGCGCAGGCGGTCGGGCGAGAATCCGAGTTTGATGTGATGGTCAGTGGTCTTGCCATCCACCGATGCCGAGAGGCGCAGATCGCGGAAACCGGGTTTGGCCATAGTGCCCACGGCTATGGTTGCGCGACCGTTCTTGTCGAGTTTCACCGTGTCCTTACGGTCGTCGGGGAGCATATCGTCACCTATAGTATAGGTGACAACCGCTCCGGCTGCCGGCACACCGTAGCGGAGCAACTGCACATCGACTGTGGCGTTCTCGCCGGTCTCATATAGCCAGTCGGCATGGTCGGGCACAGTCACCCAGAGATAGTCGTTACGATAGGGATAGTTCTCGGCCACGGCCGGGACAAATATGGAGAGGAGCAATAAGAGTGATAATAGTCGAGACATAAATGTAACCAAAATATGATAGATAAAAGATTAAAATGAGATGCAAAAATAATTGCTAATTGCTAATTACCAATTGTTCAGAGTCGGTGGCAAGTATGACGGGACGTGCGTCGGGGGCGAGGGCGTTGACCTTGATGTTGCGCATGGTCACACCCTTGGTGTGATTGAGCCAGAACCCCTGGGCCGGAAGTATGCCCCACATGGTCGACTCGGGATACTCGGCACGTTTCTCATCGGCAGGGGCGGCTGTCACACCCTGTCCACCGGCATGATTGATAGTGATGTCGTGAAGCACTATATCGGTGACGGGGTGTCCCTCAAGACCTGTGATAGAACTGCCAGACGGACCTGCCTCATCAATTATGATGTCATGAAGCACTACCCCGCTGATGCTGCCAACACCCTCAACGGGATGGTCGGGCGAATAGGCACGCGCGCGGTCGGCCAGACGGATGAAGATGGGCGATTCGGTGCCGCGGATGGTGATGTCTGACACATTGACGTTGCGCATGATGCCGCCGTCAACTATCTCGAGCGAGATGGCCGAGTGGCCTATGCCGCCGGGATAGCCGAAATATTGCGACGATTGGTCAGCCGAAGGTTTGACCACGATGCCGCGGATGTTGATGTTGCGAAAACCGCCGTTGGTCTCGGTGCCCAGCTTTATGGCATTGCAGTGGCTCGACACCACACAGTTGGAAATGGTAATGTCCTCACAGAGTCGCGGCGAGGTGCTCTTGAGGGTTATAGCGTCGTCGTCCGAATCGGCAATCATATTGCTGACCGTCACATTGTGACAACCGTCGAGGTCAAGAGCGTCATTGTTGTAGTTATTGCGGTTTATCACCGTTATGCCGTCGATTTTCACACGGTCACAAGCTAAATAGTGCTGCATCCAGCACCCGGAGTTACGCAGAGTTACGCCCGAGAGCGAGATGTCGGACGACTGCACGAATCTCAGCAGATGGGGACGCGTAATACCCTCATCGTTCCACGACAGTTTGGGGAATGCCTTTCCCCTGCCGTCTATCACACCTTGCCCCGTAATGGCCACATGACTCACACTGTCGGCATAGATAAGCTGGACGGTCGGAGTGTTGGTGCGCAGCGACACATAGGATGTCGACACGGGTGTATAGTCCTTTATGTCGGTGCTGCCATAGATGGTGGCACCGTTTTCGAGATTGAGCGTCACATGGCTGCGGAGTATAATGCTGCCGGTCTTATAGCTTCCGGCCGGCACAAGCACAGTGCCCCCGCCCGAGGCCGAACATTCGTCGATGGCCCGTTGCAGAGCGGAGGTGCTCAGTCGGGTGGTGTCACTCACAGCCCCGTAATCGAGGATATTATAGACCGCGGCATTAGAGACCAATGCGGCCGAAAACAGTAATAGTGATGATGTGATGATTCTTTTCATGATATTATTGATTTATTCAGTGTAGAGTATAAAATGGAGATAAGATTGGGAATAGCGACAGGCCTGACGGCCGCGCAGCCTAAACTTTAACCTTTAAACTTTAAACTCTATTCTTAAGCATATGCAATCGTCGGATGATGCGCGGGAAGCGGGCGTGCAGTTCGAGACGAAGCCGGCCGGCCAACGGCCACGCCTTGTAATATCTGTTATGCCTGAAGCCCGGCACCACCCGCTCGACCGTATGGCGCACATAACGCTGACGCCTGAGGGGTACACGGTCAAAACGGTAAACACACCCCGTTATTGTATTGGTATAATACTGATTTAAGATAACATAGTCAATCTCCTCACGCCAGCGGTCATAGAATCCGAGCCTCGTGAGGTGGTCCTTGAGCATACGGGCCGATGACAGGCGGTGAAAAAAGCGATAATCGTTCATCCTGTGGCTCACAGATGTGTCATATATGTGATAGCCATAAAGCGGAGCGTTGACCTTGACAGGATTGACGGCAGACAGATGTATGGCCAGTGTCACTGCATTATCCTCGTAAAACACTCCTTCGGGGAAATACAGGCCGTTGTCGGTAATGAGACTGCGGCGATACATGGCCGACCACACCGGCGAAGGATGCAGGATAAATCTTCGTCTCAGCTCGTCGCCTTTAAGCTCTGCAGCGTCAGGCCCGAGCGGACTCACCATGCGGCCGGGGATGGTCTCGTAGTCATACATAACCATATCGGCCCCACGCTGACGGGCGGTGTCGACACACAGCGACAGCGACTCGGGGCACAGACTGTCGTCTGCGTCAAGAAACACCACATACTCTCCGCGGGCCTCACGGATGGCCCGGTTGCGTCCGCCCCCTTGCTTAACATTGATGCGTGAATCTATGATACGTATGCGCGGGTCGGATGCTGCCAGACGCTCAAGCACAGCAAGACTCCCGTCAGTCGAAGCGTCGTTGAAACATATCAGTTCCCAGTCGGTAAAAGTCTGGGCTATCACCGACCCCACCGAACAATCAAGATACCGCTCGGCATTATACACAGGCATTATTACGGAAACCAAAGGCATTTATTTACATCTTTGCTGTAACATGAATATCATTTTTCCTTTTCCTTATACACCCCAAAGTTACGCAAAAGCGGCGAAACCGACTGTAAATGTGACGGTTTTTTTGTAATTTTGTCCCCGATTTTTGTTATACTGTAAATATAAGGCATCTCCGCTATGGAATCAATCAGGCATATATTCAAAATAGGTTATGGCCCCTCGAGCAGCCACACCATGGGCCCGCTCAAAGCCGCGCAGAAATTTCTTGCCGCCAGTCCAGGCGCGACATCGCGCCGTGTCACTCTCTACGGCTCGCTCGCAGCCACCGGCAAAGGACACCTCACCGACAAAGCCATCCTCGACACTCTCACCCCCGTAGCTCCATGCGAGATTGTGTGGATGCCCGAGACCTTCCTACCCTTCCACCCCAACGGCATGAAGTTTGAGGCCCTCGGCCCGGATGGAAATGTCACTGACGAGGAGACCTATTACAGCATCGGCGGCGGCGACATACTCAAGGAGGGCGAGTCGCGCCAGAAAGCCGACAGCGTGTATGAGATGTCGACCATACGGGACATCCAGAAGTGGTGTGAGAAGACCGGCTCAACTTTCTGGGAATACGTTGATCGTTGTGAAGGCCCGGCCATATGGGATTATCTCCATGAGGTATGGACTGTGATGAAACAGGCCGTTGAGTGCGGCATCGAGGCTGAAGGTGTACTCCCCGGCGGACTGGGTGTGCGCCGCAAGGCCGTGAGCTATCATGTGCATGCCGAGGGCTACGCCGGTTCTCTCAAAAGCCGCGGTCTCGTCTATGCCTATGCCCTGGCTGTGAGCGAGGAGAACGCCTCGGGCGGCAAGATTGTCACCGCTCCCACCTGCGGCTCCTGCGGCATAGTGCCGGCGGTGCTCTATCATCTGCACAAATCGAAGAATTTCTCTGAGAAACGCATACTCCGTGCTCTCGCGACAGCCGGACTTTTCGGCAATGTGGTCAAGCACAACGCCTCGGTGTCGGGTGCCGAAGTCGGCTGTCAGGGTGAGGTCGGAGTGGCGTGTGCCATGGCGGCCGCGGCAGCCTCGCAGCTATTTGGCGGCACACCGGCCCAGATAGAATACTCGGCCGAGATGGGCCTCGAGCATCACCTCGGCCTCACGTGCGACCCCGTGTGCGGTCTCGTGCAGATACCCTGCATCGAGCGCAACGCCTATGCGGCGGCCCGCGCGCTCGACGCCAATCTCTACGCGGCTTTCTCCGACGGTCGCCACTCGGTGAGCTTCGACCGCATCGTCGAGGTTATGAAGCAGACCGGCCACGACCTGCCGTCGCTCTACAAAGAGACATCTCAGGGCGGCCTCGCTGTCATCAACTGATTGCGCCGCAATCGGTTGATGCTTATAAATGAGATTTATAATTTCAAGTCAGACAGTGCCGGGAAACTGAGTTTCCCGGCACAAATTGTCTCCACAATAGCGTCTTTGTGATTCAGAGGATGTTTAATTGTATAAAAAGATGCGTATTAAATCACGATTATTGCGTAACTTTGCATCATGGATAACGAGTCGTTCAGTATAGCAATAGACAAGAAATGTGTGGCAGAGATGCCCACCGTTACATTTGCGGGCGCGATAACCGTGATAGAGCGAGCCGAGGAAGTGGCCGCCGCTGTCAGCTTTCTGCGCAGTCATGACGTGGTGGGTTTTGACACTGAGACCAAGCCTAATTTCCGCAAAGGCATGACCAACCGTGTGTCGCTCATACAGGTGTCGACCGAAGACCATTCATTCCTGTTTCGCATCAACAAGATGGGCTTCACACCCGAGTTGCGTGAATTTATGGAGTGTGAGGATGTAATCAAGGTAGGCCTTTCGCTCAAGGATGATTTCCATATGCTTCACCAGGTGGGCGAATTTGAGCCCCGCGGATTTGTGGAACTTCAGGATATGGTCAAGAAATATCACATAACCGACGCAAGCCTCCAGAAGATATATGCCATACTCTTCGGCCACCGCATCTCCAAGGGACAGCGTCTCACCAACTGGGAGGCACAGATGCTCACAGAGCCTCAGATGATCTATGCGTCGATCGACGCGTGGGCATGTCGGCACATATATCTCCATCTCATCTCGGGCAATTTCGTGCCAGCCGCATCACCCTATGTCAGACATGAGGAGGAGACCGCTTCCTCCCAACCATCCAATGAATGAAGATACTTTCCCCCTCTGAAATCACCCGGGCAGCCTCCGATGCCGGAGCTGCCAAGGCGCATCTCACCGCCTCGTCCACCATGCGTCTGCTCGTATCGGCCTGTATGGCGGGAGCCTACATTTCGCTCGGCGGTATCCTGTCGATGACTCTCGGATTCGGATTTCCCGAACTCACTGCCTCCAACCCCGCGCTTCAGCGACTGCTGAGCGGTGTGGCCTTCCCGATAGGTCTCATACTTGTGGTGGTGCTCGGAGCCGAACTCTTCACCGGCAACAATGCTGTGCTCGTCCCCTCGATGATGCAGCGCAGACATGGTCCCGGACTGACTCTGCGCAACTGGACACTGGTCTATCTGGGCAATCTTGTCGGCGCACTCGCCTTTACATATTTTATGGTATACCGCTGCGGACTTACGGCCATAGACCCCTGGCACTCTGCCGCGGTGAAGGTGGCCGAGGCCAAGGTGGCAATGCCGTGGGACGTAGTGTTTCTCAAGGCCATCGGAGCCAACTGGTGTGTATGCCTGGCCGTATGGCTCGCTCTGAGCGGCAAGACTCTGTTGGAGAAAGCCTTAGGCTGCTGGCTGCCGGTGATGGCGTTTGTAGCCCTGGGTTACGAGCATTGCATCGCCAATATGTTTTTCATCCCTCTTGGCATAATGGAAGGCGCGGACGTGGGACTTATTCAGGCTCTGACCGCCAACTTCATCCCCTCCACTCTCGGCAATATCGCCGGCGGCGCACTTCTCGTCGGAGCTGTCAACGGCTATCTGCACCTTTTCAAAAAATAACCCCACAGACATAAAAAAGACAGGAGTACGGGAGATAACAAAAAAACTCCCGTACTCCTGTCTTTATTTTTTGTCTTTATTTTTCACAGACTCCCGACTGTGGCAAAGCGGGCGTCGGGAAAATTGCGGGCCACATAGCGGGCAATGAATCCGCGGGTGTCCTCGGCAATCACAGGGTCGGTGTCGAAATGCTCGTTGTAAATCACGGCCGCGAGCTGCATGCCGCGTGAACGTATGGCCTCGAGCGACAATACGGTATGATTGATTGACCCAAGTATGCCGTTGGTCACCAGTATGACCGGGAGCTTGCGCGACTCGGCATAATCAATCGACATGAATGTGTCGGTGATAGGCACGGCCAGACCGCCGGCTCCCTCTATAAGCACTATGTCATAGAGCGACTTGAGCCGTTCGGTAGCGCGGTCTATCGCTTCGAGATCAATATCCCGGCCGTCTATTCTCGCGGCAAGCTGGGCCGAGGCCGGATAAGAAAATATCACCGGGGCGGTGGTATGGTCAAGATCCTCGGGCTGAAGACCGATGCCCATGATTTCGCGATGTTTCACTATGTCCTCCGACATGTCGGTATTGCCGGTCTGGATAAACTTCTGTGTGATGACTCTTTTGCCCTCCTCCATCAGCCGGCGGGCTATGTAGCCGGTCACGTAGGTCTTGCCGGCATCGGTGTCGATGCCTGAGATGAAATAAGCGTTGCTCATGATTTCTTTAATACCAGATAGATAGGATGATATGTGAGTGGTGCTTTGCCTTCGCTGTCAAGCGGATAGTTTCGGAGCATACGGCAGCCCGCGGCGGTGTCGCCGCTATCGCCGGCCGACAGACCGTTGACTCCGGTGCGGCTCATGTGGCGCAGCACTTCGAGCGGCGAGCCGAAAAGGCTTGTGTGACGCTCCTCGGTTATCTCCGCCACCGACAGCGTGGAGGGGACACAGCGGCTTATCTGCTCGAGCGACAGGAAGCGGCCCGATGTGCCGAGAGCCACGCGGGGCTCGCACATGGTGTCGGGACCATAGGTGGAAAGTGCTATCACACCGCCAGGACGGAGCGTGCGTGAAGCCTCGGTGAGAAATGAGCGCAGTGAGTTGAACCACTGTACGGTCGAGGCCGAGAGTATCATATCGAAAGCCTCGTCGGGCTGTAGGGCTATCTCCGACTCTGCGTCACAGCTCTGAGTCGTCAAGGCGATGTCGGGATGAGAGGTGCGCAATGCCTCGATCTGCGGGGCGATATGCAGGTCCCACAGAGTGGCTCGGGCCGGCCCGAACCTGTCAAGCAGCATTGAGGTAAAACGCCCAGTGCCACACCCCGCCTCAAGTATGTCACCGACCGCGGCGGGAGCGTGTGAGGCGGCAAGGTCAAGCAGACGCGCGGCCGTGGCATACTGTGCCGTGGCATTGTCGTCATAGGTTGTCTCGGCCTTGCGGAAACGTTTCTCCACATGCGACTTGTCGGTAAGACAGCCGCGCAGCAGCCGGTTGAAGTCGGGCAGATGGGGCCCGTCAATCACGATGGTCTGCACCGCATCCGAGGCCCAGGCCTCCGACTGGTTGGCCGCGGGGATAATCATATCGCCCTGTGAGACAAACGCCTTATCCCACAGCATACGCGGAGCCTCACAGGTGTCAAAGGCCGAGAGCTCTTCGCGCAGATCGTCGACACTGCGGGCGGGGGCACGCAGGGCAAACTCCTTATAGGCGGCCGCTCCGCCACACATGCGCATATTGAATTTTGTCACGCTCCGTTCACTAAGTCCGGCAAGCGTGGCGTCAAATATCGCCCGCGGTATGCCGCGCGAGTCATCGGCCGTAAAGCGCGTGCCGTTGACAGCGATGCGCGCCGTGACACGGAATCCCGGATGCGAAGCCATGAAACGCGAGGCGGCATGCACGCCAAATGACCATGCCACCACCACCGTCTCCTCATAGCCCGACAGTTCTTCGAGCCACGGGGCTGACATGTCGCGATAGTCCCACACCACGGCCACATCATAGCCGGGCATGCTCACGTCATCAAGCGGACGCGGCGACATGCCCCATCCTGCAAAGAGCAGTATCAGGCGTGATGTTCCGGGGCGGGTGTATATAAATTTCAGATTCATCAGTTCTTTTCTAAGGCTGTGATCTTTGCCCTCAGGGCTGCACCAAAACGTTCGATGTCCTCGGCCGTCATCATGGCGTTGAGACTGATGCGCAGACGGTCAGTGCCGGGCGGCACAGTCGGGACACGAATGGGGAGCACCTTAAACCCTTCGTCCAGCAGTTCATGCGACAGTCTCACAGCCTTAACAGGGTCGCCTGTCACAAAGGGCTGTATGTGGCTCGGAGTGATGTCAAAGTCCGGTGACAGCGGCGTTAACAGTCCGGCAAGTTGCCTCCCGAGTGCGCGTAGATGGTCACGCTCGGCCTCCATGCCTGTGAATTTTTCAATCATAAACTGTGTCCATGCCGCTGTGAGAGGCGGCAGAGCGGTGGAAAATATGAAGCTGCGGGCCCGGTTTACAAGATAGTCGTGCAGTTCGCGGCTCACGGCGCAGAATGCACCCATCGAGGCACAGGCCTTGCCGAAAGTCCCGACAACGACGTCGATGTCGTCATAGCCTGCGGCACTGCGGCACAGACCGAGTCCGCGTTCGCCCTCAACGCCGAAGGCATGGGCCTCGTCGACATAGAGCATGACATTGGGATACAATCGTTTGATTTCCACGAGCCGGTCTATGTCGGCTCGGTCGCCGTCCATCGAATAGACGCTCTCGACGATTACAAGCACCTGCGCGTATGACGATGCCTCCTTGGAGAGTATCCTGTCGAGGTGTCCGAGGTCGTTGTGGCGAAACCGTGTGAACGAGGCCTTTGACAGCGTAATACCGTCGATGATGCTCGCGTGCACCAGTTTGTCGGCCACAATCAGTGTCTTCGCGCCCTGTGCTATAGCCGACACCATGCCCGTATTGGCATGATAGCCACTGTTGAACAGCAGGGCCGGTCTGCCGTAAAGCTCAGTCAGCAACGCCTCGAGCGAAGCATATTCGTCCTGACGCGAGGCCAGCAGACGCGAGGCCGACGAGGTGAGCGGTATGGCAGTCGCGCCCTCCCGGCTGAAAAACTCGGCCTGAAGCTCGGGGCGCATCGCCAGACCCAGATAATCATTTGACGACAAGTCGATTACACCCTGCGGTGTTACGCCCGACGGGATGGAACGCAGGTTGCCGCTCTGCTCGAGTCCGGCAAGTATATCGGCAAACTGTCTCATTTTATACACTCTATGGTCTGCTCTATGAGATATCTGAGGTCTTCGTCACTGATAATGTAGGGGGGCATCACATAGACATTGCGCCCGAAGGGGCGTACCCATATGCCGCGCTCCACACACTCACGCTGGAAATCGGCCAGATTCACAGGCTCCTCCATCTCTATCACGCCTATCGACCCGAGCACCCTGACATCACGCACGCCGGCCACCGATGCGGCCGGCTCAAGGTGACGTCTCAGCTCGCTATCAAGATGTTTCAGCCTCGAAGCCATGTCCTGCTCGCGGAGCATGCGCAACGACTCTATGGCTATGGCGCAGGCGAGCGGATTGGCCATAAATGTCGGGCCGTGCATCATCACCCCGGCCTCGCCGCGCGATATGGTGTCGGCCACCTCGGCGGTGGTCAGCACCGCACTCATGGTCAGATAGCCGGCCGTGAGACCTTTGCCTATACACATGATGTCGGGCTCCACCCCGGCGTGCTCCCAGGCAAACATGCGCCCGGTGCGCCAGAATCCGGTGGCTATCTCGTCAAATATCAGATAAAGCCCGTAGCGGTCACACAGCCGCCGGGCCTCGCGCAGATATTGCGGGTGATAAAAGCGCATGCCTCCGGCTCCCTGCACTATAGGCTCAAGTATGAGGGCCGCCAGTTCGTCATGACGGGCCTCAATGATAGCCTCGAGCGGAGCGATGTCGGCCGGAGCCCACTCCATGTCGGGAGTCACCGTCGGAGCCGGAGCGAAATACCGCACGGGCAGAGCCGTACCGAAAGCTCCGTGCATGCCGGTGACGGGGTCGCAGACACTCATGGCATTCCACGTGTCGCCGTGATAACCGCTCCGTATGGTCACGAAATTGGTTTTCCTATGGTCGCCGCTGCGCGATACTGCGGCCTGCACAGCCATTTTCATGGCCACCTCGACAGCCACCGAACCCGAGTCGGCATAAAATATATTGTGCATTGACGGCGGAGCCACCTCCAGGAGCATACGGCCAAGCTCTATGGCCGGCTCATGGGTCAGTCCGCCAAACATCACATGGCTCATGCGCTCCATCTGCTCCATGGCCGCACGGTTGATGCGCGGATGATTGTAGCCGTGTATCACACACCACCACGACGACATGCCGTCGATAAGCTCGCGGCCGTCGGCCAGCCGTAGCCTCACCCCGTGACACTCGGTCACCTTATACGTGGGCAGAGGGTCGATGGTCGATGTATAGGGATGCCAGAGATGCTCGCGGTCAAACGCGTCATGCACCGCTCCGGCCTGTATGTTTGTGTCAGTATTTTCCATTGCGATATGATGAACGGTCTATCATATTCAAATCATATGCAAATGTAAGCATTATTTCCGAAAACACGACCCTTTCCCCTTCGCAGAATCCCACTCATCTCTCACTCCGGCCCCACATCCACAACACCGGAATAGATTACATTCTCGAGAAGATACAAAAGTTTCATAAGCTCAATAAGAAACAAAAGTTTTTATTTCAGTACATAAATCAGTCACTCCCGCACGGGCATCCACCACCACACAGCCATCCCTCGCATGCCACACCTCATCCCGCACGGGCGTCCGCCACCCCACAGCCATCCCTAGCATCCCGCACGGGCGTCCGCAGGACGCAGATTAGATAGTAACCTGGTACACCGAAGCGCAGCGGAGGTGTGCCAGGAGTGGCATGTAATAAAAAAAGATGTCCGACAGGACATCGGTTATCGTGAGAGGGGGCTTATAGCTATCGCACCCTCTCCTATCGCTCCATTTAATCCTATGACATATGCACCGACATTCGGCTCATTCGGTTCATACCCTTTTTTTATCCGATTATCACCGAGTTACAAAAATTTTATTGTAACTTTGCGTATGGTGACTTTCTTCAATATAATGATTATGTGTGTTGGTTTCGCGCTCTCCGGCAACTTGTGGGCGCAGAGTCGCTTGTCTGTACTATGTCCCTATTTTATTTTGAATGGAAAGGAGGCACGCGATGAAAGATAGAGTCTTTTTCATAGTCAAAATTATAGCATTAGTGGCTATCCTGATTACCGGTTCATATTATTGGCTTAGCTGGATTATACTACATATAGGAGCCGGACTTCGGTATGGATGGCTGCGACTGATCCGGCGAGGAAGGAAAGTATCATATAAGCACATCCGCTATGGTTCGGACGATTTCAGCGACATAGACCATGCCGACAACAACCTTGCCAACGGTTTTCTCGGCGTCCTTGTTTTTGCAGTTATTCTGATTTTAATAGTCAACAAATGATAAGTAGAAATCTGAAATTCTCCTGATTATGAACAACAGCTCCTTTATACTCAAACATATACCATATTTAATGGTCGTGTCATTTTTATTGATGCTATTTCTATCCCCTATACTACCGGATGCGGGTATTGATGATATATCTAATAATATTCTTCATATTTCCTATTTCAAAGGTCGTATTATTTTTGCGATAATAATACTTATATTTTATTATAAGGCTATCAAAACTCGTCCTATTGCTAATAAGATATATTCTTCGTTAACTCTCTTTTTATACCCTATCTTGCTGTATGTGATGTTCCATACTGAGAATCCCTTAAATTTTATACCATATTTTATTTCACTGTATCTATTTAATGGAGAAGGAGAGATTTACTTCATCGCGATTTTCGATGTGGTATTGGTTTTCTTATTGGTTTACTTGATTCAGATGTTTATAAATTCACATTTTTATAGAAAAGTGATATGAAATCGGTCTATCGAATATTTTGGATAACCTTGATAGTGATGGCGTATACTGCTGTTGCGTCCGCACAAACGGTTTTTTCTGTAGAGAAAATAAGCGAAACGGAATATATTAAAGCCGAAAGAGAGTGTTCGCGCTATAATGTCATTTCGGCCGATTCCATTGCCGACAATGATATAGTCTCTATGGTATTGAAGGAGTCACAAACTAAATTTGAACGCCTTGATTCTGCTTGGCAACAAGAAATATATGATATTTATAATAATCCGGATTTTGGTATTAACAAGCGATGGCTAAAATTTCTGCCTGAACTGAATTTATATGGTTTCATTATCCCTGAATCGCCGCATGACGATGCAATATGGTGGTTTGACTCTGAGAATGGTAAATATATCTGTAGTGCGGCCTGTCCCACGGCGGTAAACACCAATGGGATTTATGTGTCGCAGGTCGGTTATGATTGCGACTGGCCTTTAGATTTGAGATTCTTTCGTCGCAAAGGAAACTTCATATATGAATTTGAGTCTTACAAGAGTCTTCAATACAGTGGTGAAGGACCTTATTGTCAGGTCGATGAATCCGGGCTTCGCTCTATTTTCTGGCATGACAACAATATGTTGTATCTGAAAACCATCGACCATAACCGTCAAGAATCGGTATATCTAAAAATCAAAGTTCAGCAGACAGTCAGGGATATGCTTGAAAACGTAATGCCAAACGAAGCTGTTAGACCGGCTCCGATAAAACAATAGCCATGAAACATATACTTTTGATAATTACAGCTATATTGACCTTATTCGTCTCATGTAAGGGCAAAGGCTCATCGTCGGCATCGAGTGATAGCCGTCACGACTCGATTGCAGCGATAGATGGCAACAGGTCTTTTGAGTTCCTAAGAACGCTCGGCATAGAATATGAATCGCTTATAGCTAAAGATGATTCTTTGCCGGCTCCTTCTGACCGTGATTTTCTCCTTACCACCCCTGAACAGTGTTCATTGCTAAGAGGCGTAATCACTACTGATTTTACCCCGTCGGATACCGCATCGGCATATCTTGTATCTGTCCGCCAAATAAACGACAACGTAATCCTATGCCAATATAAGTATCTTTTCAGCGACGCCGAAGACGTGTATCTCGCTACATACGATACAGACGGGCATCTGATTGACGCAATGTTCGCAGGTTACGATTGGGATAAGTCGGAATTAGCTTATAATCTGACGGACTCTACAGAGTTAGTCTCCGTCAATCATACTTTAGTATATTTTATCGGAGACCATGAATTTACACATAACCATGAATACAAAGAAATAGAACATAACGTCAATACCGACAAGGACACGACCACCTACTCTCAAATGGCATCAATGACTTGTAATATTGAGCAGGACGGTAAAATTGACATAACTATGGAAGACGGATATGAAGATGGAACATTCAGATTATGTCATGGTTCAGACAGTAAGAAGGAATGGAAACTAATGAATGACATACTCTCACTGACCCGCTATCCTTATTCAGATAAAAAAGTGCTTGACCGATGGGACGATTTGGGAAAGGTTGATGCGGCCCCCTCCGAATCATTCGATTATCATTTTTTCAAATTTGTATTCTTGCCACAGCCTGAAAAGGTCTTGAAGTGGGTTTACAATAATCGTGACTACAAATCAATGATCTTGACAAGACCGCTTGGATTCTATTATACATATACTCCACAATCCCGAAAAATCATAGACGAAGCCATCGCCCGGCTTGACAATCCGGCAATGCAGGCATATTATAAGGAAATGACTGAACTGTGGATTTCAAATGATTGATATTATGAAAAATCTAATTCGTGTAACTTTTCTTGCATCCTTTCTGTCTGTCGTTGTCGTTGGATGTGGCGGAAGTCGTAAATCCGAAAGTGTCGCGCCACGGCAAACGGCAGAGGACACCGTAACTGCAACGGTTCCTCAGTTTGTCAGAGGCAGAGTTGTCGAAGATACCGTTATCGGACATTGGGCTATAAAAGCACTAAAAGACTCCAATGATGTAATTGTTGGACGACACGATTGGGCTGTAAGAGATTCATCCGTATTTCTTACCCTGTCGCATGACCGAAATATCGTGTACTCCGACAAGGAAATACGCACTAAAGATGTGGTCGGCAACGAAGGTGAATACATCATGCAGTGTGGTGGCGAAGTTTTTTGGGTATCAGATTCGGCTATTTACTTATCATTTGGCTGCTTTATTCCTGACTCTGACGATGGCTGGGATATGCTGTATCAAATTCTGCCCGACGGTACATCAAATATCATTGTCATTGATGTATATATGGGCGTTGATGGCTTTTATGTAGTGGCTGACTTCATGGCTCTGTATCTAAACGAAAGAGCCGTAGGCGCGTCATCGGCAGACTTGAAAAGACTGTATGGGCAGTATTGCACCAAAGAGCTTGCCGAAGAATTGTCAGCAGCGACTTTCCCGATTGTTTTGGATGATACCGACTTTCGGCACGCCTATAAGACAATTCAGATAGAACCTCAGGACGGCTTTACAGGACTTCCGTTGGAAAAGTATTCATTCGAGGTAAAGTTCAAGCCTAACCCCAACGATGATAACGTGACCGACATACTGCACATGGAAGTCGACGGCTCCACAAATAAGATTATAAAAATAGACATCGTTGGCAGACAAGTAATCTGAAACCAAGCCGAAATGACGATGCATCTGTCTGAGTATTAAATGGAGCGACAAGAGGAGGGTATCGCAAAACTTATGATTTAATCAGTTGTGACAAGGAAAGAGGGTGTTGCAAAACTCCTGAAATCAGATAATTTGCAGACTGTTGTAGCAAGGAAAGGCCCGTAGGGCCTGTGCGAACTTAGGCCATGGCAAGCATCCGCGCAAGCGGTGCGCTGCCATGGTATAAAGACAGATATAAAACGGTGCGCCGCGTAGCGGTGCTACAAAATATCATGATGGTAATTCACTGCGACTTAACGTTTTGATACGCTTGTATTGTTGTACCGCTACGCGGCACATGCTGTGGATAATTGTTCTGTACCATGGCAGCGCACCGCTTACGCGGGTGCTTGCCATGGCCTAAGTTCGCACAGGCCCTACGGGCCTTTCCTTGTCACAACTGATTAAATCATAAGTTCTGCAACACCCTCGATTATCGGGCGTGATAGCTGATACAGCCCCCCTCTCACGATAACCGATGTCCTGTCGGACATCATTTCTTTATATCGTGCCACTCCGGGCACACCTCCGCTGCGCTTCGGTGAACCCGGTTACGACCAAATCTGCGTCCTGCGGACGCCCTTGCGGGATATAAAGAGGGATGCATGCGGATGCGTATGTCAGGCAGAATTGGGGTGGGTATTAATCTGTGATGCACCGTAACTTCGGCTTGGCCCTTTATATTCTCTTAATATTTTTATCCAAAGTTTGTCAGATTTGTTTAATTTGACTAAATTTGTGCAATGTCTGAAGAGTCGGACATCATTTTGTAAATGAGAGTGTTTTTGCTTAATCCTTAGTTCTGAAATCGCCAAATCTTAGTAGAAGGATATAGCAGTCGAAAACGTTCCATGCGTGCTTTATGTATCCACCCCCTCTCACAGCACGGGGTCGGTAATATATATCGGCATGGCGTGGGGGGTGGACTGTATATTTCTACGAAGGCGTTTGGCGATGCCCAGAACTGAATATCCAGTAAACATTGCCCACGCTTTTGTACATCTTTAACCTTAGTATCAATAGGCATTCAGAAGCCTCAAAAGAAACAAAAGTTTTCAATCCTTGTAATGCAATTGCTTTACATAAAGATTGAAAACTTTTGTTTCTTTTGTATCTTTCAGGACTTTTGTATCCTAAGAGTTATCGTGTTTATTCCATATCCATTGCCTTGTAGTGACACTGGGGATGGTCACAGGCGGGACATTCCATTGGAGGCTCGGTGCCTTCATAGATGTAGCCACACACCATACACTGCCACTTGATGGGCTCGTCACGCTTCCACACGGTGCCCTCCTTGACCTGCTTGAGATAGGCCTCGAAACGCTGGCGGTGATGCTCCTCGATGTCGGCAATGGCGTTGAAGTGCTCGGCTATTTCAGCGAAACCCTCCTTCTCGGCCACCTTGGCGGCGTTGCGATACTGCTCTACGCCCTCCACCATCTCCTCATGAGCGGCGGTGGCAAGATTGGAAGCGGTGTCGCCTATCACGCCGGCGTCGACATTGAGCTTGCAGCCCACCGAGCCGCCTTCAAGAAACTTGAAGAATACCTTGCCGTGACGCAACTCGTTGGCCGCAGTCTCGGTAAACACTTCCGCGATGGGAAAATATTTTTCCTTCTCGGCCTGTGAGGCATAGTAAGTGTAGCGCGAATAGGCGGCCGACTCACTCATATAGGCAGCCACAAGATTGGCTTCAGTCTTGGTGCCCTTGATGGATTTTTTCTTGGTGCTCATATCGTAATGTTATTTTGTTAAGTCTACGATATAAACATCCCCGCAAGGACAATGGTTCAGAATTTCAGGGCCGCGCCTATCATGCCGTTCGCGCTCTGCACCGGACGTCCGCCGATATAATAGCTTTTACGTCCCAGGAGGTTTTCGCCGTGCACAAAGAGAGTCAGCCTATCGGTGGCGGCATAGCCTGCGCCCAGCTTGAGATTGCTTACAGCTCCGAGCGACACGCGTGTGAGAGGATAGATGTCAAATCCGGCCATATCGACTGTCTCGGGGGCATACATATAGCATGCGCGTCCGCCGCGGAACTCATAGCCGAGCGTGACGGTGAGCTTGTCGACGGGACGCACCTTGAGTTCGGCCGCAGCTACGTGGCGGGCACGGTCGCGGTTGTCATACCATGCGCGGTTCCACTTGGATGGAGCACCCTCATATGACGCGCTCACTGCAAAAGTGCGGCCGTTGTCATAACCTATGCGCGCTCCGTAACGGTAACCCTTGATGTCGACGCTCTCCCACACTCCTCCGGCGGGATAGATGCCGCCCACAACGGGCATAAGCTGGTCGTCAGCCTTGGCATAGCCGCCAAACAGCTCGATTGTGCCGCCGAAAAACGGACCGAAAGCCACCTTGGCGTCAAAGGCATAAGGCATGTGGCTCGGACGATAGGCGAGCGAGCCGTTCATGTAAGGCGAGATGTCATAGAGCGAGGCAAGAGTGTTGAGCGTCGAGCCACCGTAGGCTTTCAGTTCGATGCCGAGTATCTGCAATCCGTGCCAGGCAAAGGTCACGTCGGGAGCCACGCGTATGGTCTTGCCCGAATTGACGGCAAAGTCCACATCGGCACCTATGCGCAGCGTTGTGGCCGATGTACGGTTCTCAAAGTAAGGGGTGACGGTCACGAGTCCCGTGGTGCGCGAGCGCATCAGTGTGGCGTCCTCGTCATAGAACGGGAGCGTGGCCACATAGTGCTTGCCTGTGGCAAGGAAGTCGGCCGACAGGTCTACGCCCACATGTGACGTGCCGCCGGTCTCGAGGCGTCCGCCAAGAGTGACGCCGAGCAGATTCTGCCGGGCGGGCTCATATCCGTTGTAGGGGTCGGTAATGCCCTCAGTCACCGGTTTAAGCACCGGGAAGTGGGGGTTGTAATATCCGAAATGTCCGTAACGCAGACCGGCTTCATAGTCAAAGCCCGAATGTCGGCCCGACAGGCTCACCGAGGCGTTGACGCGCGAGGTAGACTGAGAGAAGCGGCCTCCTTCAAAGGCGGCCATGTCGTGAAATCCGTAGGTGTAATCAATTCCGGCCTCGAGCGACGAACTGCTGCCGACGGTCTGACGGAGGTCGAGACCGAGCGAAGCGGTGTGGTCGTGCCACGTGGTGCCAGTGCGCTTATACACGTCACCGTTATACTGCCCCCACAGGTTGAGACGTGTCTTCTCGCGGTCGACTATACGGTAGCCGGCCGATATGTCACCCATAAAGAGCGGACCGCCGATGCCAAAATCGAAATATCCGCGATAGGGCGAGGTGTATATCTTGTCGCCCCACGCCACGGGATCGAGACGGGCAAAAGAGTTGGGCACCCGTGTGGTCACCACCTTGTTGCTGTAAGCCAGCGAGGAGGCACGCACGGGCGAAAGCGTCACCGTGGGGAGCACCGCTATACGCGAAGCCTCGCGGCGCGAGGGGGTGATCTCCTGCTCGACGGTTATATCCTTATGTAATTCCTGGCCCATGACACTCCCGGAGAATAAGAGCGCGAAAAGCGAGGATAAGATTGCTGTTTTTTTCATTGGTCTAAACCTTCAACTTTAAAACTTTAAACTTTCATCTCTCTCATCAGAGTCTCGCATCTATCATCTGGAAAATGTCGGCCTCTGAGCCGGGATAGTTGGAGCGGAGCGACTTGAGATACTCGTTGGCCTCAAACTCGTTGCCCTCCTTGCGCAGTATGTCGCTGTAGAGCACAAATCCGCGCGCCAGCCAGTAGCTGTGGGGAGTGTCGGACGAGATGAGCGCGTCGGTCACAGTCTTGGCCTTGGCTGTCTGGCCGCGGTCAAAGAGCGACTGGCCCATATAGTAGGCACTCTTGGCTCCGTAGAGTTCGGATGTGTTGGAGGCAAGCGACGTCCAGTCCTTGTAAGCCTCGTCGTGATGACCGAGACGGTCGTTGGCCATGGCGCGGGTGAAACGCACCTCGGCCATGTCGGCGGGCGAGTTGGCGGCTGTCGAGGCCAGCAGTTTGTCGGCGGCGGCCACCGCCTCGTCATACTTGGAGAGGTCCATGGCCGTGCGCATCATGCCGAGACGGGCGTCGCGCAGCATATTGGAACCTGAGGCATGGCTCTCGAGTTCGAGGAATGAGCTGTAGGCAATCTCCGTCTTGCCCAGCTCGCTCTCGGCCTGGGCCTTGATGAGCAGGGCATCCTCGGCCACTTCCGAGTCGGGATGACTGAGCAGCACCTGTGTGGCATAGTTCTGAGCCTCGGAGGCCTTGCCTTCGTTCCACGCTGCGTCGGCCAGATAGTAGAGAGCCGAGGCTCGCGAGGCTCCGTCGGGATAATCCCTGACATAACCGAGCAGCCCCGTGGTGGAGCCTGAGTTGATATAGGCGTTCTCGGCGGCCTGATAAGCACTCTCCTCGAGTTCTGACGCTTCATACTTGGGTGCATTGGGCACCGAGGCGAGAAATGCCACAAACTCGGGCAGACGGCCATCGGCGGCATAGAGCTGCTTGAGGTCGTCGGCGGCTATGCGCGCCTCTTCGCTTGAGGGGAAGGTCGTGATGACCTGCTTGTAGGTGTCGACGCCCTTGGAGCGGTCGCCGGTGTTGATATACGTGATGGCAAGCTGAAGATAACCGTTGCGGCCGGGGGCCGTGCCGGCATACTTGCCTACGAGTTCGTTGTAAGTCCTGATGGCCGCCTTGGTGTCACCGAGTGCCGACTGGCTCTCGGCTTTCTCGAGCAGAGCCTGGGGAAGCAGCCCCGAAGAGGGGAAACGTGACACGAGATTGTCAATGGTGGCGATCTTGGACTGATGGTCTTTGAGCAGACCTTTCATTATGGCATACTGATAGAGCGCGTAGTCGCCCGAAGCCGGATTGAGGTCATAGGCCTTCTTGTATTCCGACGCAGCCGCCTCGTATTGTCCCATATAATAGGAGCAGTCGGCCATGCGGCTGTAGGCGTCGGGAAGCATCGAGGCGGGGAGTGAGGTGCCGCGGTCGAGCAGCGTGATGACGTCGGAGAAGTCGGCCATCGCCTCCTTGTAACGCTCCTGGGCAAAGCGGGTGTAGCCGAGATCATAGCGGGCAAGGGCCACGTCGGAAGTCTCAGTCTCGGGCGTGGCGTAGAGATAGTCGAGATATGAGCGGGCGGCAGCGTCATAGTTGCCGCGGGTGTAGTAGCAGTCGCCGAGCCACATGTCACACTGGCGGGCTATCGAGGCGTCATATCGCGAGAGCGAGCGCGCTTCGGTCAGGTGGGTTATGGCGTCGGCCACACGGCCCGACGAATACTCGCGCGTGCCGAGCACGAAGAGCACTCTCTGCTTGGCCTTGAGCATTTCGGCCGATGGATTTTTGACCTTATTGATAGCGGCGAGCGCGCCGGTATAGTCGTTGTCGCTCATATAGCCGGTGACGATGTAACGCTGCACATCGGCACTGTAGGGCGAGTCGGGATACTCGCTGAGAAAACTTTCGAGGAGCGACACCGAGTTGCCGAAAGGCACACGGCCGCCGTCCATGCGGGCCACTGCATAATTATAGAATGCCGTCTCGCGCACCTCGCGGTCATAGTCGACCTTATAGGCGTTTTCAAACGCCATCAGAGCCTGTGACTTGTCGCCGCGTTTCAGATAGGACTGGCCGAGATAGAGCCACGCACTCTGCTCCATGGCCGAGTGTGAACCGATGGCCTGCTGGAAAAGCTTGACCGATGCGTCATAATCGCCCTTCTCATACTCGCTCACGCCGAGTATATAGAAAGCCGACGGAGCCGGATTGGCGGCCTCGGCGCAATATTTCCACAGATAGGGCACAGCCTCGGAGGCCCGTCCCAGATTATAGAGCGACTCGCCGGCTATACGGTTGCACTCGGGGGTGAACTGCGCCACACGGCCCGAGGCAAGCAACTGACGGGCCAGAGCGAGACTCTTGTCATACTCACCCTGAGCGAAATATATCTGCGCTTCATAGTAGGGAGCCGCACAGGCCGGCTCGACAGTGGTGTCGAGTCCGCGGAAATACTGGAGAGCCAGCGGATAATCGTTTTTGGTATAAGCTATGTAACCGAGATAATATCGGGCGGCATTTTTCCACTCGGGCTTGCTCTGGAGGGTGCGGAAAAGCGAAGCCGCAGCCTCGGGCTCGCCAAGCATCAGATAGGAATAGGCCTGACGGTAATTGAGCTCGTCCTGCCGATAGGAAGTGAGGGCGAGAGGGTCGACCTGACCATACTCCGTGAGAGCTTCGGCATACTGTCCGCGGTTGAAATACCAGTCACCCACCATCATCATCACATCGGTGCGGCGGGTCGACACGGGATATTCGCGCAGAAAGTCGCGCAACACATCGGGCGCGGAGGCATCGCCGAGCCCGAGCAGGGCACGACCCGTGTAATACAAGGCGAGCTCGCGCTGCTCTGCCGTCGCGGCAAGTTCGCGCAGATGTGACATCTGGTCAAGACATCCCTCGAAGTTGCGGTCGTCACACATAAGAATGGCTCGCTCGAGATAGCCCCTGGCATCAGGACTGTTTATCTGAGCCACTGTACCGGCACACGCGAGTGCGCAGGCCGCTGTAAGTATGAGTGGTCGTTTCATTTATATTCAATATGTTTATTTTGCAAAATTACACCTTTTTTCTAATCTATTGTCCATCTTGGATTGTTAAATTGTATAGATTCACATTTCAACTATTGTTTATGAGAAGGATTGGTTTACTGTTGCTGTTTATCGCAGCGTTTTTTCACGTTTACGCTTCGTCATCCGGCGGCAAAGTGGGCCTCGTGCTCAGCGGCGGCGGGGCCAAGGGCATCGCGCACATAGGTGTGATACAGGCTCTGGAAGACAATGACATACCCATCGACTACATCACCGGCACGTCGATGGGTGCTATTGTCGGCGGCCTCTATGCCTCGGGCTTCACTCCGGCCGAGATGCTCGCTCTCATCGCGTCGCCCGGATTTGCCGAATGGTCCACCGGACAGATTGATCCCGATTACCTCTACTACTTTCTCTCGCAGGATCAGACCCCTTCGCTCGTGCGCATCAATCTCGGCAAGGACTCGACCAGCATCAAATCGGTGCTGCCGATGAGCCTCATCAACCCGATACCGATGAACATGGCCTTTCTCGACATATACAGCCGCTACACGGCACAGTGCGGCGGTGATTTCGACCGTCTCTTCGTGCCGTTCAGATGCGTGACCTCCGATGTCTATGCCAAACACAAGGTGGTGCTCGGCAAGGGGTCGCTGGCCGACGCCGTGAGGATGTCGATGTCGTTCCCCATGGTATTCGAGCCTATCGAACTTGACGGGGTGCCCATGTATGACGGCGGCATCTATGACAATTATCCTGTCGATGTGATGGTCGATGAGTTTGACCCGCCTAAACTCATCGGCGTGAATGTCGGCTCGAAGGACGCGCCCCCATCATCGCGCAACCCCATGTCGCAGCTCGAGGAGATGATCATGCAGCCCAACCCCTACCCCTTTCCCGATGACAGGGGCGTGAACATACGCATCGACCTTGACGAGTTCGGCCTGCTCGACTTCGGAAAATATCAGCAGATATATGACATAGGCTATCGCCGCGGGCTGGAGATGATTGACTCCATACGCATGAAAATCAAGAGTGTGGCTCCGCGCGACGAAGTGCGGCTCCGGCGCGATGCCTTCAAGAAGGCCACTCCCGAGATGAAAATCTCGCAGGTCAATGTCATCGGTGGCACCGAGGCCGAAAACGCTTATCTGAAATCGCTCTTCACTCCTCCCAAGGGGGAGAAGACTCTGACGTTTGACCAGGCGCGCGACGCATATTACCGCGCCATCAGTTCCGACAAACTCCAGAATTTCGTGCCCACACCCGTCTACAATCCCGCCGACTCAACCTTCACCCTCAACTACAAGGCTGTGGTCAAGGAGAACTATACCGTAGGCATAGGGGGCTACGTCTCATCGTCGACCAACAGTATGCTGTTCTTCCACACGGGCTACAACACTCTGAGCTTCAAGTCGCTCAACGCCAACATCAACGGATGGCTCGGACAAAGCTATCTGGCCGGACAGGGCGAGTTTAAGGTCTATTACAACACCCGCCGTCCCTCATCGCTGACACTCAGGGTGGTAGGCTCGCAGCTTAAATATCACGAGACCGAAAAACTGTTTTATGAAATCAAAGAGCCCGACTTCATCAGACGGTCGGAATTTTTCGCTCAAGGCTTCCTGACCATAGGCCCGACACTGCGCTCGCGGCTTGACATACAGCTCGGCTGGGGCCATCTCACCGACCGCTATCACAGCGACCTCGGAGACGTGACCACTCTCGCCGGACGCGACAAGGGTGTGTTCAACTTGTGGCAGGCGGCTCTGAAATGGGAGCACAACACTCTCGACGACACAGCACTCCCCTCGGCCGGCTCACGTATCCATGCCATAGCCATGGGTGTGACGGGCAAATATCGCTACACCTCCGACAATCCGTTCAAACCGGGGGCCGGCTGCAACGTCAACTGGGTGCAGCTCGACATGGGCGCGCTCCACTACTGGCAGCTCGGACGGCGTCTGGCCATAGGCACCGGAGCCCGCGCACTGCTGTCGACCCGCAAGCTGCTCCCTACCTACGAGGCAAGCATCGTCGCGGCCGAAGCCCTGCACCCCACCCCGGCGAGCTACAACCTCTTTACCCGCGCGCTCAGAGCCAACTCGTTTGCCACCGTGTCGGTCGAGCCGGTGTGGAAACTCTCCGACTCGTTTCAGGTCAGAGGAGCGTTTGACGGCTTCCTGCCCCTGCGTCAGATACAGCCCGACACCGATGGCCCGGGAGCGCACTACGGCCGATGGCTGAGTGACCCGGAATTTTTCGGCGAACTGCAGCTCCGTTTCAAGCTCCCGCTCGGAAGTGTGAGTGCCTATGGCAACTACACCACAGGCGGTGTAGGCTGGAACTTCGGCATCTCCATCGGCACCTACATCCTCGCCCCCCGCTTCCTCGGCAACTGACATCCCACCCACCTGACCCCAACGCCGGGCTGACATGACACCCCCACCTGTGAACGCCACAGCGTCGATACTCCGTCATGTCAGCCCGTTGTCTCTATTATTGCTTGGCAGTGTGTATTTTTATACGTAACTTTGCAACTACATTTTCACGTGCTTATATTTTTTCGATACACAACCGCGGTGTGCTACTGTATTAGTACACTAATACAGTAGCACACCGATCCGGTATCATAATATCCATTGAAAAACTGAATGAACAAAGTAATTTTAAGCATGGCTATGGCCGCAGCCATATTTACAGGCCGGGCAGCCACGCCTCAGGCTGAATACCTCGACCGAGGTGTCGTAGCCGTCAAGACCGACGATGGAGTATTTGTTTCGTGGCGTTCGCTTGCACGCGACAGCAAGGACACGGCTTTTGACGTATATCGCGACGGCGTCAAAATCAACGACACTCCCATCTCGAAAGTAACCAATCTCACCGACCCGGCCGGAAATGCCGGAGCAAAGTATGAAGTAAAGGCAGTCAAAGGCTCCACCGTCACCGACACCGGCTCATGCGATGCCTGGGCCACCCCCTACATGAAAGTCCATCTCGACCGCCCGGCAGGCGGGACGGTGAACGCGCAGAACGGCTCGCATGCCAGCCATTACACATATACACCCGACGATGTGTCGGTGGGCGATGTGGACGGCGACGGTGTGTATGAACTGTTTGTCAAATGGATGCCGTCAAACGCTCAGGACAATTCAAGAAGCGGCTTCACCGGTCCGACCATCATAGACTGTTACCGACTTGACGGCACCAGACTGTGGCGCGTCGACCTGGGCCACAACATACGCTCGGGCAACCACTATACACAGTTCATGGTATATGATTTTGACGGCGACGGTTGCGCCGAGATGATATGCAAGACCGCACCGGGCACCAAAGACGGCAAGGGCAATCAGGTGTTGCTCGGCAATGACAAGCCGACCGACGACTACCGCCATCAGACCGACGTACCGACCAAGAGCCTGGGACGCCCGCTCGGCGGCTCGGAATATCTCACATGCTTCAGCGGCAAGACCGGCGAGGCTCTGAGCACCATCCCTTATCGTCCCGCCTATGATGACGTAAGCACCGACATCTGGGGTGACAATTATGGCAACCGTTCGGAGCGTTACCTGGCCGGCGTGGCCTATCTCGACGGTCTTCACCCCTCGGCAATCATGTGTCGCGGATATTACCGCGCCGCATTCGTGTGGGCCGTGGACTTCAAAGACGGCAAGCTCAGCGAAGTGTGGCTCCACCAATCAGATATACCCGGACAGGGCATCTGGGGCGAGGGCGCGCATTCGCTCACCATCGGTGACGTGGACGGTGACGGCAAGGACGAAATAATCTATGGCGCAGGCGCGCTTGACCATGACGGTACACTGCTCTACCGCACCAACCCCAACACTGACAAGTCAGAAGGTCATGGCGATGCTCTCCATCTGGCCAAGATGCTCCCCGGCCGCGAGGGGCTCCAGGTGTTCATGACCCACGAGAATACCAAGCCACATTATCCATTCGACACTGAGATGCGCGACGCCGGCACAGGCGAAATCATCTTCTCACTGCCCCAGAGCGGCCGTGATATAGGCCGTGGTCTGGCTGCAAATGTCCTGGCCGCCTACCCGGGCTATGAATACTGGTCGGCTGCCGGCCGCGAAATCTACAACTCCGGCAAAGTCATCGCAAGAAGTTATCCGTCAATCAACTTCCGCATCTACTGGGACGGCGATCTGCTCGACGAGTTGCTCGACGGCACACAGGTGACCAAGCCAAATGATAATTTCAGCCATATCAGGACTCTCGTCGACTTCAGACAATGGAGCAACGCCGCCTCATGCAACTGGACCAAGAAAACACCCAATCTTCAGGCCGACATCATGGGTGACTGGCGCGAGGAGGTGATACTCCACGACCACGAGACACAGAGCGACCTGCTCATATTCACCACCACTATCCCCACAGGCTACAAGCTCCCCTGTCTGATGGAAGACCACCAGTATCGCATGGCTATAGCGTGGCAGAACACCGCTTACAACCAGCCGCCCCACCTCAGCTATTCTCCCGAGGACAGCTATGAGACGCGACCGGTCATAGAGGTGCGCAGCGGCGCACTGTCACAGCCTATAAAAAGCGGCAAAGCCATAGAACCGATAACATTGACCGTGCTACGAGCCACAGGCATCTCAGCGACGAAACTGCCCGAAGGATTCTGCTGGACCTATGACGCCAAGAACAACGAAGGCACCCTCACAGGCACCCCCATGAAGGATGGCGAGCATAAAATCGTCCTGACCACTACCGGTGCGGCCGACGGCGACAACACCACGCTGACAATCCCTCTTTCGACCAACAACGACAACCTCAACCGACACAAGAAATCCAAGCGACCCAAACGCCCCGGCCACAGGAAATAAAAGGTTGAACGGAGTAAACTTTAAACTCCAAACTTTAAACTCTATATTGTCCATGAGCGCGAAATGTCTTAATTTTGTGGCCTCATGGACATCAACGAGCAGCAATATCATTACGTCACACTGTCGGGCGGACTGAAAGTGGTGATGCACCACCGTCCGGGGAGCGTGGCCGAACATTGCGGTGTGGCCGTCAAGGCCGGCAGCCGCGATGAATCGCCATGTCATTACGGGCTGGCGCATTTTGTGGAACACACCATATTCAAAGGCACCCTGCGCCGTCGCGCCTGGCACATACTCAACCGCATGGAGCGCGTAGGCGGAGAGCTCAACGCCTATACAACCAAGGAGGAGACTGTGGTCTACACTACCTATCCCGCCGGATATGTGGAGCGGGCCATCGATCTGGTGGCCGATCTGGTGGAGAACTCACAGTTTCCCACCGCCGAAATCGACCGCGAGCGACAAGTGGTGGCCGATGAGATAGACTCATATCTCGACATTCCGGCCGAGGGGATATTTGATGACTTCGACGAACTTGTCTTTGAGGGTACCCCTCTGGCCCACCCTATCCTTGGCAGCCGCGAGAGCATCGACCGACTCACCTCCGACGTGTGTCGCCGTTATCTGCGTGATTACTACCGCCCCGACAACATGGTGTTTTTCTACTCCGGCCCCGAGAAGCCCGACAGAGTGATACGTCTGGCCGAACGGTGTTTTCACCACCGCATCGCCGACATGCCGGCCGCATCGGAGACTGGCTCCGGAGAGGCATTGGCTCCTGCGGGACGGTTTGACACCGTGCGCGAAATCGGCACCCATCAGGCCCATACAATCCTCGGGACACGCATTCACGATATGTATTCATCCGACCGTTATGCTACGGCCCTGCTCTCCAATATACTCGGTGGTCCGGGCATGAACTCGCTGCTCAATGTGGCCTTGCGCGAACGGCGCGGCCTGGTCTATACGGTCGAGGCGTCGACAGCCCTCATGACCGACACCGGCCTCTTCACCATATATTACGGCTGCGACACCGGAGACGTGGAACGTTGCCGCCGGCTGGTCTCCGACATCATCAGCCGACAAGCCTCCGACACCATGAGCCAAAGACAGCTCGATGACGCGCGCCGCCAATATATAGGGCAACTCACACTCGCGTCGACCAACTCCGAGCAACGCGCCCTCAACATGGCCCGCTCCACACTGCTGAGGGGGAGTGTCATCCCCTCGGCCGTACACCTGGAGCACATACGCTCACTCACGCCCGACGACCTGCGCGAAGCCGCCTCACGTCTCACCACACTCTCGCGCCTTACGCTCGTCTGAGCGAACGGATGCCGGGCTGTCGGATTATTGCTCCGTAATGGCTGAGGGGGGCGATAATGTCGCGTGGGTGTGAAAATTTCAGTTTTTATTCATCTGTTTCAGATTATTAGGTTTAATTTGAGACTTTTGTTTCTTTTGAGCTTATGAAACTTTTGTATCTCCTGAAACTTTTTGCTAATTTTGCGACATTAATAAACATAAAGTAATGGAAAAGAAATTCAAGCGCACACTTATCACCACCGCTCTCCCCTATGCCAACGGTCCCGTGCACATCGGCCACCTTGCCGGCGTGTATGTTCCGGCCGACATTTACGCACGTTTTCTCCGCCTCCGCGGCGAGGACGTAGTGATGGTGGGCGGCAGCGACGAGCACGGAGTGCCCATCACCCTGCGAGCCCGCAAGGAGGGAGTGACACCCCAGGAGATTGTCGACCGCTACCACGCCATCATCAAGGATTCGCTCGGCGAGCTCGGAGTGTCGTTTGACATCTATTCCCGCACCACCTCGGAGCTTCACCATCAGACAGCCTCCGAATTTTTCCGCCGCCTCTATGACAAAGGCGAGTTTACCGTCCAGACCGCCCTCCAGCCCTATGACGAGAAAGGCGGCGAGTTTCTGGCCGACCGTTACGTGGTGGGCACCTGCCCCAAATGCGGCAACGAGCACGCCTATGGCGACCAGTGCGAGGCATGCGGCTCGTCGCTCAACGTCACCGACCTCATCAATCCCTGCTCGTCACTGACAGGCGAGCCTGTCAAGATGCGCGAGACCACCCACTGGTATCTGCCCCTTGACAAATGGGAAGAAAAACTCCGCAGCTGGATCATAGACGGCCACAAGGAGTGGAAGACCAACGTGTATGGCCAGTGCAAATCATGGCTCGACGGAGGTCTGCAGCCACGCGCCGTGAGCCGCGACCTCAACTGGGGTGTTCCCGTGCCCGTCGAAGGAGCCGAAGGCAAAGTGCTCTACGTATGGTTTGACGCCCCCATCGGCTATATCTCCAACACCAAGGAGCTGCTGCCCGACTCATGGGAGACATGGTGGAAAGACCCCGAGACACGCATCATCAACTTCATCGGCAAGGACAACATCGTGTTTCACTGCATAGTGTTCCCCGCCATGCTCATGGCCTATGGCGACAACTTCCAGTTGCCCGACAATGTGCCCGCCAACGAGTTTCTCAACCTCGAGGGCGACAAAATCTCGACCTCGCGCAACTGGGCCGTGTGGCTTCACGAATATCTCAAGGATATGCCCGGCAAGCAGGATGTGCTGCGCTATGTGCTCACAGCCAACGCTCCTGAGACCAAGGACAACGATTTCACCTGGGCCGACTTCCAGGCGCGCAACAACAACGAACTGGTGGCCATCCTCGGCAACTTCGTCAACCGCGCCGTCGTGCTCACCCATAAATATTTCGGCGGCATGACCCCCGTGGCCGGCGAGCTCACCGATGCCGACCGTCAGGCCTTGTCCGACATCAAGGCCGCCGTAGCAGCCGAAACCGAAGCCATCGAGACATTCCACTTCCGTGAAGCTCTCAAGCAGGCCATGGAGATAGCCCGTGTGGGCAACCGTTACCTCCAGGAGACCGAGCCGTGGCGAGTGGCCAAGACCGACATGTCACGCACCGCCACCATCCTCAACATCGCGCTCCAGATCTGTGCCAACATAGCCATCGCCTTCGAGCCGTTTATCCCCTTCACTTCGGCCAAGCTCGCCAAGATGCTCGGTCTCGACAGCATGAGCTGGGACAAGCTCGGTGCCTCCGATCTCGTCGCCGACGGTAAGGAAATCGGTCAGCCCGAACTGCTCTTCGAGAAGGTCGAGGACGCTACCATCCAGGCTCAGGTACAGAAACTGCTTGACACCAAAAAGGCCAACGAGGCCGCAGCATGGCGTCCCGAGCCCCAGGCCGAGGATGTGGACTTTGACACCTTCTGCCGCAGTGACCTCCGTGTGGGCACAGTGCTCGAGTGCAGCAAGGTGCCCAAGGCCGACAAGCTGCTCCGCTTCCTCATTGACGACGGCATGGAGAAACGCACCATCGTGTCGGGCATAGCCAAGTATTACAACCCCGAAGACCTCGTGGGCCATCAGGTGTGCTTCATCGCCAACCTCCCGCCGCGCAAGCTCAAGGGCATAGAGTCGCAGGGCATGATACTCTCGGCTGTCGACAAGGATGGCTCGCTCGTGCTCATCTCGCCCTCGGCTCCCACCGCACCCGGCGCGAAAATCGGATAAAACCCTCTATATATAATTAGTAATTAGCAATTAGTAATTGCTTAATTGTTAATTACTAATTGTCAATTACTAATTACTAATTAATTTCCGAGATGGCTCCTCGCATCCTTATCATCTATACCGGCGGCACCATCGGCATGATCGAGAACCCTGAGACCAAGGCTCTCGAGCCGTTTGACTTCACCCATCTTATGGACAATGTGCCAAAAGTCAAGATGCTCGACTATCATATCGACAACATCCAGTTTACCCCCATCGACTCGTGCGACATGGGGCCCGAAGGCTGGCGCGAGATAGCCCTGGCCATTGAGGAAAACTATGACAGCTATGACGGATTTGTAGTGCTCCACGGCACCGACACCATGGCCTACACGGCTTCGGCCCTTTCGTTCATGCTGGCTCATCTTGACAAGCCCGTCATCATCACCGGTTCACAACTGCCCATCGGAGAGGTGCGCACCGACGGTGAGGAAAACCTCATCACCGCGCTCCAGATAGCCGCCGCCACCAACTTTAACGGTGACCCGATGGTGCAGGAAGTGGCCATACTCTTTGAAAACTATCTGTGGCGCGGCAACCGCTCCACCAAAATGAGTGCCGACAACTTCAACGCCTTCAAGAGCAACAATTATCCCGAACTGGCCCGGATAGGACTCGGCATACACTTTGAGGAGAAGGCTCTCCGACGCCCCAACGAGCGACGCCCGCTTCACGTCACCACCACCATGGACCCCAACGTGATGACGGTCGACCTCCATCCCGGCATGACACGCCACACTCTGCACCATGTGCTCAACACACCGGGCATCAAAGGTATAGTGTTGCGCACCTATGGCGCAGGCAACGCTCCGACATCGGCATGGTTTCTCGAGGAAATCAAAAATTGCGTGGCGAGCGGAGTGGTGATAGTCAATGTCACACAATGTGTCAACGGCGGTGTGCACGCGCGCCGTTACGTATCGGGCGACCGACTGGCCAACTGTGGTGTCATCTCGGGCCACGACATGACTTCGGAAGCCGCAATAACCAAACTGATGTATCTCTTCGGTCTCGGACTTACCCCCTCGGCCGTCGCTACTCGCTTTGGCGTCAATCTCTGCGGAGAAGTGACGCTGTAGCCTCTGCCTCTCTCCTCTCCTCCCCTCATCATACGCTTTACCTGACATTACCGAAAGCTTTGTATTAACTTTTTACATATTTTAACACCAAAATCACATTCTTTTTGTTGAACCATTCCATCCCAACGGTTGTTTTAATAATACCGTATTCACATTTTTAGTGCCATGTTCCCGCCTGACACCAGGCCCTCTACCAAACCTAAAAACTACTTTTTCAAGCCTTATTTTTTACTTTTTCAAGACAGAACCTACATGGAAAGTTTAATTTATGATTTCTTCAGCTATGAGTCTACCATAGCAGCTAACGAAACATCAGCCGCTCCCGCACAGGATTTTACCTCTGACTGGGCACCCGGACAATAAGAGTGAGTTATTAAGAGGTTGTTTAATAACACTCTAAGTACCCTCTAAACGACATCAGTAGAAAAACTGACAGGGATGTGTCGACTGACGCATCCCTGTCAGCTTTTTTTTATATGGAGGGGCGAGTCATAATTCGTCCCGGGCCGAAAAAAGGTCAGCCTGTATCGGAGAGAGGCCCGATGCAGGCTGACTTTTTCAATTATCAGTATCGCAGTCGCGTTACTTCACGATGACCTTTGTGGTGACGGTCTCGCCCGAAGCAAGAGTGTCGACCTTGACGAGCACGCCAGGGGTGTTGGGAGCCACACGCATGCCCTGGAGGTTGTAATATACGGTTGACACTACCTCTGCATCGCTATAGATGTTGTCGATAGCAGTCTGAGAGCTTGCCTCGACAGCCTCGCCGAGACCGCCCATCTCGTTGGAGGCACGCACTGAATAGACAGCAGCGGTGCGGGCTCCGACCTCAGGCTCAACGGTGTAGGAAGGCTCGGTGGTGAAACCAATCACCTTGCCGTTCTTGCATATGGCCCAGCAGAGCACGTAGTCATTGTCATCCCAAGTGAGAGTGTTGCCGTCGATGGTGACATTGGAGGGTGCAGGAGCCTGTTCGGCAATCGAAGCGGGATCCCAGTCGTCGTCGCCGCCCATCACACGTGCGTAGGAGTGGAAATCGGCCTCTTCCTTGGTGAGCACGGGGTTGTTGGCGTGGGTATCGGCAAAAATCTTCTTGCGGTCCTTGAGGTCGATTACTGTGCCTGAGGCTGTGGTCGAGTTATACTCGGCGAAGCGTGCGGGCCATCCGCCCGACATCTCATTCCATCCGGCAGCCGAAGGCTTGACGGTCATCTTGGTGTCGATGAAGAGGGCGATCGGTGTGCCGCTGCCCCAGGGACGTCCGAGGGTATACTTGCCGTCGATGCCCGACTTCTCGCCTACAATCTCGCAATCCTTGAATATGTAGCCATACTGCTTGGGCTTGGAGGGCACGGCGATATAACCGCCGTCGGCACACATCTTGAGGATAACGCCGTTGTAATACACGTCACCCTTGCCGCAGAGGAAGTCGGTGCGGCCGCGCAGCACGCCGCCCTCAAAGTAGAAGCGGGAGTTTTCGTTGTTGGACACATATGTATCCTGATAGCCCCAGAGACATACATCCTTGCAGATGGTCTTGTCGGACTGGTCGTTAAGCTCGATATCGCGGCCGCGAGAGTCGCCCATGGCACTCTTGATGGTGAGATGCTGCATGTAGGTGCCGGTAGCGGTCTTGGAGAGCTGTATGACATCGCCCTTGCCGATGCCCTCGAGCACGTTGGCCACACCGAAACCGTTGTCGCACTCAACGCCGGGCACGGTGTTGGTTATCACGACACCGTCACGGCTCTCGCCGATAAACGAGAGATTGGGTGTAGTAATGTAAATAGTGGGGTCGGGATATGACTTGCCGTCATTGCCGGTCTTGGTGGCTGTGGTGCTTGCAGGGAGCTTGTAGTTGCCGTCGTGGAGGAAGATGCGGAAACGCTTGGTCTTGTCGTCGCGCTTGCCGGCGGCCTCGATGGCTGCAAAAAGCTCGTCGACATTCGACACCTCGGCGTCATAGCCGCCCTTGGCCACAACGGGACGGGTCTTGGTGGTGAAGCTGATGGTGATGGCCTTGTCCATGGCGTTGTCGGTGAGGTCCATCACGCTGCCGGCTGCAAGCGAGAACCTGTAGGCTGTGGCATAGGTGAGGTTTTTGTACTCAAACATCACTGTCTTGCCGGTCACTGTGGGGGTGAGGTTGAGGTCGCCGAGCGATGCGGTGACACCCTCCTTCACCTTGACCTTCTCGTCGAATGTAAGTACAATCTTGCCGTTGATCGAAGCTGTCTCGGAACCTTCGGCTGGAACCTGCGACACGAGTACGGGTGCTGTGCCGTCGTCAATGAGCTTGGCGGTGCCCACGATGTAGCTCGCTCCGAGAGCTATACCGTCATTGTCGGATTTCGTGCCATCGACCGCTGAGGTCTTGTCGGCAATCCAGCGGATGTAGATAGCCTTCTGATTGTCGGTCTCGGCGGGGAATGAGAATGTAGCGTCGGTCCACTTCTTGGCACCCTCGATGGTGATTGTGCCGAGCGGCTTCCAGTTCTCGCCGTCGAGCGAGTATTCCACATTATGCCTGGTGTAAGCATTGTAGTTGAAAGCCATGGCGGTAATGAGCTTGATGTCGGTAAACGCTTCGGCGTTGACCATAGTCTGCCAGTAATAGTCGCCAAGACCTGAAGTGCGCCAATTGACGGCAGCGGGACGGCCCTCATAGCCTCCTGCGCCAAACTCGCTCTTGTCGAGCCAGCCCTGGATGTCTCCGGCGGCGTTGCGCATCACGAGAGCCACGGCGTCATTCTCGGCAGCGGCAAAGTCGGCGGCACGGCCGTTGTTGCCCGTCTGCATGAAGTCCCAGCCCACGATATAGTCGACAGCGTCATAGTTGGCCATGATATCGGTGTGGTCGCTGTCCATGGTCACGGTGATTTCGCTCGCGCTCTGGCCGTCGGCCCAGTTGGTAAACTTGACAATGGGGTTGCTTACTGCGGTGAGGGTTACGGTTGTGCCCTCTTCATACATGTTGCGGCCGTCGACTGCTACGGGTGCGGGAGAGAGCTGCACCTGATAGTCATTGGCTCCGCCCGACACGGTGTAGGCCAGCTCGTAAATGTTGATGGCCTTGAAGTTGGCAGTCAGTTCGGCGGCTGCGTCTATAGTGTAGCTGAAGCTCGGCTCGGCCGAAACAACCTTGCCGGCGGCATCGGTCCAGTTGACAAACGCATAGCCGAAGTTTTTCTCGGCGGTGAGTTTCACGGCTGTTCCGGCCTCGTATTCGTCAGCTTTGGGATAAACGGTCACATTTCCGGCAGCGGCAATATCAGCCGAAGCCGAGAAAGGATACATTGTCACCTCCTGGGTCGTGCCGTTGAGTATACCGTTGATGCGCACGTCGGAATACATACAGTCCTTAGTCGTGCCATATCCGTTATTGAGCACAAGATTGAATCCTTCGCCCGATGTCAGAGCCTCCTGCTGTGCGGCAGTAAGAGTATATTCATATTTGGTTGTATACGACGCTGAGGCACCAAACTTGTCGGCACTCTGGGTCTTATTGTTTCGATGGGGTGTAATTGTGCTGAATATCACCGATTGACCTTGGGGCACAGCACCCGTAACACTGACTGCATTCTCGACACCGTCGGTCCCATTGCGTGCGATATAGAAACTTATGCTTGTTGGAGTAAACACGAGGCCCTTGGCGGGTTTGAGGCTCCATGTCACGACATCCGACTCACCCTTGGTAGAGTTAATGCGTACAAATGTGATGTCGGGACACATTGTTGTAGAAGCAAGCCCCTTGTAGGCACATACTCCCATATCGAAAGCCTTCACGGCAAATCCGTTGTCGGGTGTGGCGATCACCTCTTTCTCATAGTCGGAGCTGTTGAATGCCCACACCACCGAAGCCTCGGTGTTGTCAAAAGTGACTCCGGCCGATGACTTGACCACTGGAAGCACTACCTGGATGTAACGATAGTAGGAACCGGCCTTGCTTATGACGAGAGGCACGCTCTCGGCCTTGCCGGCACATGTAAACGATGCATTGCCGCCGTTGACTGTCATGGGCTGGCCGTCGACGGTCGACTCGGTGGCACTGTATGACTCGAGCGAGATTACGGCTCCGTTGCATGAAGGCACGGTGAAAGTGGTGCCCTCGTTCATCTGAGCCCAGTCATTCCAGTTGGCATTGGCAATCTTGCCGCCGTTGTTGGTGTCGAAGGGGAGCTGAACGTCAATAGTCTCGGTGCCTATCTTGGCCTGGGCAACCCAGAAGCCGGTCACATTCTGAAAACCGACTGTGGGCGCACCGTTCTGACGCTGGAAATCCCACTTTATGGTCACAGGCTCGGTGCGGTCGGCGAGAGAGACGGTGTTGTTGACAAAAACGGGGGTGAGTGTCATATCGCCGGATACGGTGACAACCTCACCAATCTCATAGGTGCGGCTTCCGTCCGACCATCCCACAAGAGTCTTACCCTCTTGATATACAGTATAATTGGGGGGGGTAATAATTGTCTTGCCTATCTCGACCTTCTCGGGAGCGGGCACTATGCCTGCATCGGCATATTCACCGAGACTGTAAGTCACGGTAGCGTCCTCGACAAGTTCGGAGGGGTCGACAGCCTCGACAGCAAAGTAGGGAGTATAGCTGCCACCCGACACTGTGAGAGTGGCGGCACCGCCCTTGTAGATAAACGATGCGATGTTGGCAGTCTTGTCATTGTGATAGCATACGCTGGTGTTGGTGTTGAATGAGCCGACAGTCTCGCTGCCATTCTTGACAGTGACATCTCCGCCCCAGGCACATGTGCCCATAGAGATTTTCACAGGGCCTTCGACAGCTACGGTCGAGGAGAAATTGCCCCAGCCATGCTCATTGGAATGAAATTTACCGCTCAATACGATGTTGGCGGCGGCGTCATCGGCTGCCACTCTTGAAGGAGTGCCATCATCAGCGATGACAAACCCCATTGACAGCTTTTCATTCTGGACTCCCTCCTCCGCCGTAAGATACGCGGCATTGGTCAAGTCAATCCTGATGTCCTTGAACTCTGCATGAGCCGTCTTGACACCGACGAGGCATGCGAGCACAAGGGCAATCCTAAAAATTTTCCTTGTCATGATTTTGAATTAGTGATATTAGATTTTGATAAAAACTTGTTTTTCATGATATAATAGTACACTCAGTACAAAGATAAGAGTTTTTCGGTGCGTAACCAACTAATCGATAGATATATTTTGAATTACAATAATTATTTTACCCTTTGCCCGATATGATAGAAAATTTTTCTGGCACCCTTATCCGTCATTTTTGACAATAAGAAAATAATCATTACATTTGCATAGAGTTTAATACCAATCATCAATCTTACAAAACTAAAAGCACGTTAAGCCATGGAAACAAAACGCGTTTCCGCCAGGAATAACCTTTGGGTCTATCACATCTTCGCACTGTTTGCAGTAACAGCCTGGGGGTTGTCGTTCATAAGCACGCGTGTATTGCTCGACAGCGGTCTGCACCCTATCGAGATATACATCTACCGCTCGGCAATAGCATATGTCGCGCTTCTGGCAATATGTCACAAACGCATTCTGGCCAACAGTATCAAGGACGAGCTGCTGTTTGTGTTGTGTGGCATCGTGGCCGGTTCGGTCTACTTCATCTCGGAAAACATCGCGTTGCAATACACCCTCGTGAGCAACGTGTCGCTCATCACCTCCATCCCTCCGCTGCTCACGGTGCTGCTTGTGGGTGCCGTCTACAAGACCGACCGCCCCGGACGCGGGGCCTATATCGGCTCGGTGGTGGCATTTATAGGTGTCGGGCTTGTGATATTCAACAGCAGCTTCAACATGAGCATCAATCCGCTTGGCGACTTCCTCGCCCTCCTGTCGGCCTTCTGCTGGGCCATATACGGGCTGCTTCTCAAGCCGCTCAACGCTCACTATGACGCACAGTTCATCACGCGCAAAGTGTTTTTCTACGGCATACTCACCGCCCTGCCGTTTCTCACTGTCGAGCCCGAGATTGCCCCGATAAGCATCCTGTTTAACGCCAACGTGCTCTATAATCTATTGTTTCTTAGCCTGATATGCTCGCTTGGAGCGTTCCTGGTGTGGGCCATCACAGTCATAAAGCTCGGAGCCGTCAAGGCCTCCAACTATCTGTATTTCCAGCCGGTGGTCACTCTTATCTTCTCGATGCTGATACTCCACGAGCAGGTGACGATAATCGGCGGCACCGGATGTGCCCTCATCCTCCTCGGCGTGTGGCTCTCGGACTATCTGCAACGCCTCCAGTGGAAAAAATCATGATATAGATAAACCAAATCACACAATACTTTATAACATTCAAAACATGAAAAAACTCTTTTCGGCCCTACTCCTTGCAGGTATGACCCTCTCCGCAGGGGCAGTGACCCCGTTGTGGATGCGCGATGTGAAAATATCGCCCGACGGCAGCACCATCGCCTTCACCTACAAGGGTGACATCTTCACCGTTCCCGTAGGCGGCGGCACCGCCCGACGCCTCACCACCGCCTCTTCCTATGAGTCGATGCCCGTATGGTCGCCCGACGGCAAGACCATAGCGTTTGCAAGCGACCGCGAGGGCGGACAAGACATATATGTGATGAACGCTGAAGGCGGTGCGCCCAAGCGCATCACTTTCAACTCGGCCTCTGAGTTGCCCCAGGCATTCAGCTCCGACGGCAAATCGGTGATATATCATGCCTTCATACAGGCTCCCGCCGCAAGCCTCATGTATCCGTCATCGCGCATGGGTCAGCTCTACAGCGTCCCCGCCGAGGGCGGACGTCCCCGCCAGATACTCGGCACTCCGGCTCACTGCGTGGAGTTCATGCCCGACGGCAAGTCGTTTCTCTATCAGGACGACAAAGGCACCGAGAACGAGTGGCGCAAACACCACACCTCGTCGGTGACACGCGACGTGTGGATGTATGACGCCAAGACCGGCAAGCACACCAATCTCACCAAGCATGCCGGCGAGGCACGTAACCCGGTGCTTGGAGGCGACGGTCAGACCGTCTACTATCTGAGCGAGCGCGACGGCGGCAGCTTTAACGTGTATTCCTTCCCCCTCTCCGACCCCTCCAAGGTGACAGCCGTGACCAAGTTCAAGACCCACCCTGTGAGATTCCTCTCGCGCGGTGCCAACGGCACCCTGGCTTTCGGCTACGACGGTGAGATCTACACCATGAGCGACAAGGGGGGCAAACCCGCCAAGGTGAAAATCGACATCGTGACCGATGACGTAGACCAGACCGTACGCCGCCGCCTGAGCGGAGCCTCCCAGGCCATGCCTTCGCCCGACGGCAAGCAGATGGCGTTTATCAGCCACGGCGACCTCTTCGTGACCTCGGTAGAGTATCCCACCACACGCCAGATCACCCACACTCCCCAGGCCGAGAGCACTCCATCGTGGGGTACTGACAACCGCACAATCTATTACACCTCCGACCGCGACGGACACCTTAATATATACAAGGCTACCATAGCACGCGAGGAAGATCCCAACTTTGCCAATGCTACCCTCATCAACGAGGAGCCTTTCTTCCCGACCAATGACAATGTGTCGCGCCAGAACCCGCAGATTTCGCCCGACGGCAAGCGTATGGTGTTCATACAGGACGGCAACAAGATAGCCGTGGCCGACATCAAGAGCAAGAAGATAAAACTGCTCACCAACGGCGAGACCTATACAGCCCGCAACGGCGGCATATCGCTCGACTGGTCACCCGACAGCGAATGGCTCGTAGCTACAATCGACGTGCACCAGCGCGACCCCTACTATGACATAGCCCTCATCAACGCCACCACAGGCGAGCTCATCAACATCACCGATGACGCTTACTCCAACTTCAATCCCCGCTGGGTCATGAACGGCAACGCCGTAATTTTCGAGAGCGACCGTTACGGCATGAAAAACCACGCCTCATGGGGTTCGACCGCCGACATACTCATGGCTTTCACCAATCAGGAGGCCTATGACCGCTATCGCCTATCGGACGAGGACTTCGCCCTGCTGAAAGAGCTGGAGAAGTCGCAGAAAAAGCCTGCCGCAACTCCCGAAAAGGGCAAAAAAGACGCTAAAAAAGACTCCAAAAAGGATGATAAGAAATCAGACAAAAAGGATGGCGAAAAGAACGGCGAAAAGAAGGATGACAAGAAGATTACCATCGAGGCCGACGGCATCCAGGACCGCATCGTGCGTCTGACCCCCTTCTCGTCCAACATCGCCGACGCCTATGTTGACAACGACGGCGAGAACTTCTACTTCATTGCCAGCGTCGAAAACAGCTATGACATGTGGAAGAAGAGCCTCCGCAAAGGCAACACCACCCAGTTTAAGAAAATAGGCAGCCCCACCTCGATTGTCGCCGACGCCGCCGGCAAGAATCTCTTCCTTATAGGCAAAGAGCTCCGCAAGATGTCAATTCCAAGCGGCAACATGACCAATATCTCCTTCTCAGGCTCTCAGGAAATCGACCTGGCCAAAGAGCGCGAGTATATGTATGACTACATTCTTGACCAGGAGGAGAAACGTTTTCTGGTCGAGGACATGTTTGGCACCGACTGGAAGGGCCTCGGCAATAACTACCGCAAGTTCCTCCCCCACATCAACAACAACTATGATTTCTCCGAACTTGCCAGCGAGCTTCTCGGCGAGCTTAACGTGAGCCATACCGGCAGCGGCTATCGTGCCGGCGGAGCCAACGAACCCACCGCTTCGCTCGGTCTGCTCTACGACATGGCCTATACCGGCGACGGCCTGCGTGTGGCCGAGGTGCTCAAGAAGGGGCCCTTTGACCGTGTAAACTCCAAGATGAAGGCCGGCTCGACCATCACAGCCATCGACGGCAAGAAGCTCTCGGCCGACACCGACCCGCTGACCATCCTCAACAACCGTGTGCGCACCAAGACTCTCGTGGCCTTTACTACTCCCGACGGCGAGAAAGTGGAGGAAGTAGTGCTCCCCACCAATGCCGGCAGCGTGAGCGATATGCTCTACAAACGCTGGGTGGAACGCAACCGCCACATAGTCGACTCGATTTCGGGCGGACGTCTAGGCTATGTGCATATCGAGTCGATGAACGACGAGTCATACCGCAGCATCTATGCCGATGTGCTCGGACGTTATGCCGACCGCGATGGCATCGTAATCGACACCCGCTTCAACGGTGGCGGCCGTCTGCACGAGGATATCGAGATACTCTTCAGCGGCAAGAAATATCTCACTCAGGAGATACGCGGCGTCAAGAGCGGCGAGATGCCTTCAAAACGCTGGCTGCGTCCCTCGATTATGATTACGGGCGAGGCCAACTACTCCAACGCTCACGGCACTCCCTGGATGTATAAGCACAATAAGCTCGGCAAAATCGTGGGTATGCCTGTTCCGGGTACCATGAGTTCGGTCAACTGGGTGACTCTCCAGGATCCGTCGCTCTACTTCGGCATCCCCGTGGTAGGTTTCCGCACTGCCGAGGGCAATCTGCTCGAAAATACTCAGCTCGAGCCTGACGTGAAAGTGGCCAATGACCCGGCTCTCATCGTCAAAGGACACGACGACCAGCTCATAACCGCCGTCAAGACCCTGCTTAAAGATCTCAAGTAGAGTTTAGCATTATAGAGTATAAAGGTTATAGTTTAGAGTTTATAACCCAAACCGATACATACAATAAACGCTGCGACCAAGGCCGCAGCGTTTATTGTATGTGTCTTTTATTAGTACCTGTCAATCGTACCGATAAGCGTCTCTGTTGGGGCAGCCTGTCAGTATGGGGGGGGACGCTTATCCACCCCGCCGGAACAGCCTGATGATCTGAGGGGGATGCACGATTAGTCCGGCATCCCCCTCTATACTTTAAACTCTATATTTTAAACTCAATCACCTGTCCACTTGGGGAGAGAGAAGATAAACTCGAGGCCACCGGTCGAGCGGTTGTGGACAGAGATGGTGCCGCCGTGAGTGACTACCGTGCTCTTGACGATGGGCAGACCGAGACCTGTGCCGCCCTGCTTGCGCGAACGGCCCGTGTCGACTCGATAGAACCGCTCAAACAGGTGAGGCAGATGCTCCTCGGCCACACCGTTGCCATTGTCGTAGAAGGCAAACATATAGAAACGCTCGCTCTCCGAGATGAGCCGCAAGCCTATCTTAGTGCCGCCCGAATACATGGCCGCATTGCGTATGAGGCCGCATATCATGCCGTTGATGAGTCCGTAGTTTCCGGCCACATAGCATTCCAGCGGGATGTCAAACGAAAACTCCATCTCTCCGGCAAGATTATTGGCCGGCATGTCATATTCAATCTGATAGACAAGGTCATACATATCCACCTTGTTGACAGCAATCTTATCACCGCCATTCTCCAGACGGGTCATGATCGAGACATCGTTGAGCAGACCGGAGAGACGCTCAACGTTGCTGAGCATACGCTCGAGAAAACGGGTGCGTGTGGCTGTATCCATGTCGGGGTCGGCAAGTATCGTCTCGAGATAACCGCGCACTATTCCGACAGGGGTCTTGATCTCATGATTGATGTTATTGGTCATCTGACGGGTGACGCGCACCTTCTCCTCGATGGCGTGTATGGCCACCTTGCGTTCCTTGCGTATCTGCTCGACGGCCCTCTCCCTCTCATTATAGAGAGCCACTATCTGACGGGAGATGTCACCGAGCTCATTGCGCGGAAACTTGTCATAGCCGGTGAAATGTCCGCCAGTGGCGGCACGGTAGGCAAAGTCCTTGAGCAGCGTGACGCTGCGTGTGAGCATGCGTGTGAAGTAATAGGTGATGAACAGTGTCAGAAACATGCATCCGCCTATGACCACCCACACGGTCGAGTCGACATCAATGGCATCGCTCACGTCGGCATCAAACGGCAGGGCCGAAAGCACCATGATGCGGCCGTCGTCGCTCTCGGCACGGCTTAGAAAGTAGGTGTCGCCCATGTTGTCGCGCACGAGTTCGCGACCATCGGCACCTTCGTCAATCCGGCTGATTACTGACATCGACCCGCGGTCAAACGGAAGGGGTATGCCGAGCGAATATTCCAGCAGGCCCTCCCTGTTGTAAACAGTAATGCGCACGTCCTCAAACGGCGAACCTGCAAAGTAGGAAGCGATAAACGAGTTGATCGGACGTAGCGTCTGGTCGGCTTCATAAGCCCTTAGCACACGATTATTGATCAGTCCGAGCTGCGAGGTTAGCATCTCGGCCCTATAGTCAGCCTCGCGCTTGTATTGATACCAGATAATGAGCCCAAAGACGATGCACAGGCTTAACGCGATGGGCAGAAACAGTTGCCAGTGATAGTTAATCCTTCTCCTTAAAGCCATATCCGAATCCCAGTCGGGTCTCGATATTGTTGCCGTAGGCACCCAGCTTCTTACGCAGGCGCGTGATGTTGGTGTCGATAGTGCGGGTTGTCACCACCACGTCGTCATCCCACACGCGGCGTATTATCTCCTCGCGCGAATAGATGCGGTTGCGGTGAGTGAGGAAGAAAAATATTATCTCAAATTCTGTCTTGGTCAGAGGCACCAGTTCGCCGTCGATCTGACAAGTCTTGTCGTTGGGATCGATTACCAGGGTCTGATACTCGATGCGACTCTCGAGCGGATCGGCCGAAACTACCGGGGCGACGGCTGCCTGAGCGGCGCGGCGCGCCATGGCGGCACGACGCAACACGGCATTGACACGCGCCACCATTTCACTCATCTTGAACGGCTTGGTGATATAATCGTCCGCACCTATGTTAAGTCCCATCACAGTGTCGTCCTCTCCGTTGAGTGCGGAGCAGAATATAATGGGTACATTTTCCATCCCGTCGGAGTTGCGCAGCGTCTTGGCAAAGTCAAATCCGCTGAGCCTCTCCATCATGATGTCGACAATAAAAAGGTCATAGGGTTTCAGATCCATTTCAAGTGCGTCCTCGGCACTATATGCAACGTCTACCTCATAGCCCTCTTTGAGCAGATTATATTTTACGATTTCACAGATTGACTCCTCATCATCAATCACTAAAATGCGTGCGTTCATATTGTATTATAATATCGTTCTTAGTTTTTTGTAAAATTACAATTTTTTTTTGGGCCAAACCATTAACAAACGTTAAACCGATTATGGCCGTGAACTTTTTACCCTTGCAGGAGTTTTAATGATGTAGTTACTATTATTTGCACTGTGTTTTCATGGTATTAGATTTAAGGTTAAGAAACGCGGGGCTGTCGAGATGACAGCCCCGCGTTTTGTTTTGTCGCGTCGGTAGTCTCGTGAATGGCAGTCGGACATGAAAAGTGTTAAATCGACCCGCGCGTTATGTTAAACATGTTAAAGTCGGCGATGTCACATATGTGTCATTACATTGTGTTACAATTGTAACATCTTTGTAACACACTCGTCGTAACTTTGCATTATAGAAATCAACAAGCCTACTCAGGCTTACAAGATATAAGAAATCGATACCAATAAGAATACGGTTGCAAAAATAGTTTTTTAGTAGATAAAACCAATCATTATCGCATCAAAAGAGGACTGTCGGATGACAGCCCTCTTATATTTTATCCCTAATAGCCCCAGAGGATACAAGGAGATACAAAAGGAGGACACAAGGGCTCAAGCCGAAATTCCGGTGCATATGTTAAATTGAGCAGAACGAAGTGTTAAATATTCAGGCGTATAGTTTGACCAGGCGGAAGATGAAGAAATCGCGATCTCGGACACCGCGCATTTGCGAGCGGAAGATCTTGACTTTAGAGTTGAAGGCTTCGGCGGAGGCATTGGTCGCACGTCGGCGGAAATAGTTGAGGATGGTCGGAGCATGATTCTTGAATGTCTTGATGACAGAGCGGAAGTTGTTGTTGCCCAATGTCATTACTTTTTCATACCACCTGTTCATCCGCCCGATGGCCTTTGTCGGTGTCATTTTAGCGTTGAAAATCCGTCTCAGTTCCATTGCCAGAGCATATGCACTCTTGAGAATGGGATGATATTTGAACAGAATGTTTACGCGATGACGCTGGATGTCAGTCCATTTGTTCTGTGACATCATCAGGGTGTGCTTGCTGCGCGCAAGTATCTGACGCATGGTCTCGCCGTTGGAGTACGTTACCGGCGGCTCTGATCTGTCGCGGTTGTTCTCCCGGGCGATGAGCTGACGGCGTATGTCGATACGGATTTCGTCAACGGCCTCATTATAGACCTGTTGTACATGAAAACGGTCATTGACCACATGGGCGTTATAGAATACTTCACCTGCTATCAGCATCATTGACGGCGACAGATCGCAGGTAACCTCTTTTACTTTGCGCCTGACTGACTTACTCATGGCTGCTATGAGTATGGATATAATCTCGTCGCTCTTCGTGCCGGGGATGGCCGCAGCCAGCGTGCCCTTGCCGCCGTGGCCGTCCTTGTTGGTCAGGAAGGTCCATACCTCGCCGTTGCTCAGGCATGTCTCGTCAAGGCTCATGTACGGACCAATATTGGCGGCATTGAAATAAAAGCCGCAGCAAAGTTCATGTTCGCACCAGGCGGCATAACCACTTATCCTGTTGCGGTATAAATCCGCGAAATACTTGCCGTTGGCGCAGTACATCTGCGCTATGTGCTTAATCGACAGTGCCGTCGTCTCCACCTTCATCTTTTAAAAAAGACACGAACTCTGCGCTGAGCCGTGTGCCTTCCTCGTTGGGGAGCTCGAGGTTGTAACTGAAGATTTCATTGGTCTGCCTGTCCCACCATTTGTTCTTGCGCATGTGCAGGAATACGGGGCGTCCGCGCATCGGATAGTCTTGTATTGTAACGTATTCTGTATAGCCTCGCGCAACTATGTGCGGATTACGATAGTCTTCATCTGACAGTCTCTTTTTCTCATCAAGCCATATGTCATATGCTTGTTCTGTGCGTTCGAAGCGCACCATCTCGAAGAGTTCATCCATGCCTTCGGGAAGACACATCCATATTGCATCTGCGGTTTTCATGCCACAAATTTAACACTTTTCTCTAAATTCATGCACTGGGTTTTCGGCTTGAGCCGACACAAGTCTCATAAGAAACAAAAGTTTTTAATTTTCACAGGCCGTATGATTTTTCCAGCCGTAAAAAATTAAAAACTTTTGTTTCTTATGAGACTTGTGTCCTCCTTTTGTATCTCCCACCGTCTACTGCACGTCGACAGTGACAGTGGCTGGTTTTACGCCGGGGGCTGTGGCCTTGAATATCAGCGAGCCGGGAGTCTTGCCGCTGCGGGCTATGGCTGTGGCCGCGCCGCTAAACAGTTTCATCTTGGGATTCTGGAAAGGCAGCACGCATGTGGGGTCGCCGTTGGCCGTGGCCTCGAAAGAGCCGGCTCCCGTTACCGAAAATTTTACCATTCTCGAATCGGTCGGGACTATATTGCCATCCTTGTCGGCCACCTGCACGGTGAAATATATCAGGTCGTCGCCATCAGCCGAGAGTGTATGGCGGTTAGGGGTCACCACAAGATGATGAGGCTTGCCGGCCGTGCGTATCACGCGCTCGGCAGCACGGTTGCCATTGGCGTCATAGGCCACAACCCTGACCTCGCCCGGCTCATAGCGGGTGTCCATCCACATGAGGCGATAACGGGTCTGACAGGTGGAATCATTCTTTTCGCGCATGCCTTGGCTCTTGCCGTTGATAAAGAGCTCGGCTTTGGGAAAATTGGTGTAGACAAAGACCGGCGTTACCTTACCCTCGCGTCCGGGCCAGTTCCAGTGGGGAAGAATGTGAAGGGTGGTGTCGCGCTCGTTCCATTTCGAGCGGTAGAGATAGTAACGGTCTTTGGGGAGCGAGGCAAGGTCGATGATGCCGAATACAGAGCTGTGACTTGGCCAGGCATCGGTGTCGTAGGGCGACGGCTCGCCGAGATAGTCAAAGCCTGTCCAGACAAACTGGCCCATCACCCAGTCACGGTCATCGTCCATGGCAAAGTCGATGTCGGGCGTGTTGGACCATGTGCACGACTCGTTGTCATAACTGTTGGACTGGTTGTCGGAGTGCATCACCACGTGATGCTCGCCAAACTCAACGGGGAAATGGTAGACTCCACGCGACGAGACGGTAGATGCGGTTTCGGAGCCGAGGATGAGTTTCTGAGGCAGCTTGGCATAGGCCTTGTCGTAATACTGTGGCTTATAGTTGAAGCCGGGGATATCGAGCGCGGCGGCAAAACCGTTGTCGAGCACCGATCTTATCTGGTCCATTCCGCAGGTCACGGGGCGAGTAGGGTCGAGACTGTGCACGAGGTCCTGAAGCATAGTCAGCTCCCCTACCCCGCCGGGCCCCCACTGCGAGGGAACCTCATTGCCTATCGACCACATCACCACCGAGGGTGAATTGCGGTAATGCTCCACCATGTTGGTAATATCCTTCTCAGCCCAGTCGGCAAAGACCGAGCCGTAACCGTTGGGCGACTTGGGTCGGAATCCCCAGTCGTCAAACGGCTCGATCATGAGCATGACACCCATCTCGTCACACAGCTCCACGAGCTCGGGGGCGGGCATGTTGTGGGATGTGCGTATGGCGTTGACACCCATATCCTTGAGCAGTTCTATCTGATGGCGCAGGGCCGAGCGGTTGACCGCCGCGCCGAGCGGGCCGAGGTCGTGGTGGTTGCACACGCCCTTAAACTTCGTCACCTCGCCATTGAGGAAAAATCCCTTCTCCGGCACATATTCGAGCGAACGTATGCCGAAACGTGTGTCATAGCAGTCCACCTCACGGCCTCCGACACTAAGAGTGGTACGGGCAGTGTAGAGCGACGGTGAGTCGGGGCTCCACAGCTCGGGCTTATTGACGAGAAAATTCTGGGCAAACTTCTGCCCATGGGCATGATAGGTCGAGACATCCTCGGCCACCTTGCGTCCCTGCGGGTCAAGCACCACAGTGTTTACCTCAACCTTTTCACCCTTGGCCGCACCGTCAATCTTCATCTCAAGGTTGACCGACGCATAGTCGCGGCTCACCTTGGGAGTTGTGACATAGGTGCCCCACACGGGTATGTGGACCCGGTCGGTATTGACCACACGCACATTGCGGTAGAGGCCGGCTCCGGGATACCAGCGCGAGGCCTTCTCATAGTTTTCCAACGCCACCTCAAGTTCATTGTCGCCGGGCACCACAGCATCGTCTACATTGACATAAAACGAGTTGTAGCCATAGGGCCAAAAAGCCACCTCGCGGCCGTTGACCTTGACACGGGCGTTGCTCATGGCTCCGTCAAACACGAGAGTCACCGAGCGACCGGCTGTGTCAGGCACCTCAAATGTGGTGCGATACGTGCCTTTGCCTATGAAGGGGAGTCCGCCCGTGCGGCCGGTCTTGACCGTCTCCTCGGTCTCGCCGTTCTGCTTCACGGCCACCACCTGCAGGTCGTTGTCGCGCGAGAATGGTCCGTAGATGGCCCAGTCGTGGGGCACTCGCACACTCTGCCACTCCTTGGCCTCGTCGGGCGCGCCTTTGGCAAACCGCCAGCCGTCATTGAGAGTGTCGACATTGCGCTGCGCCATGACCGTCAGTCCTAACGAGCCGAGCAGCGCGGCTGAAAATATTTTTACAGTTGTATTCATTGTTTCTTATCAGATTTTTTAGATATATTTTTAAACGCATCGAGGGCTCGTGTGGGGCGGCCGTTGTCAAAACACCCCTTGTCATACCCGCCGTTATATCCGGCCGGAGCTTCGGGTTCCCAATAGAAGACGCCTTCGACTATGCCCTTGTCACGGCCGTTGTCGCAAAGATACGTCAGCAGGTCATACGCCATGTCGGGCTCGTCATAGGGCATGCCGACCTCACATATCATTACAGGTTTGCCGTAACGCGCGGTGAGGGCACGGGCATTGTCAAGACAGGCGGAGGCATATCTCATCCAGTCACCGGCCGGCCACGGATAGAGCGACATGCCTATTATGTCATATCGGGCATCATTGGCCTTGAGAATGTCAAAAAGCCACGTAAACCGCTCTTGGTTATGACCGTTGTCCACATGCACTATGACCGCGGCATCGGGAAACACCGATTTCACGGCGTCATATCCGGCAGTGACGAGCGAGGCGAAATTTTCGGGATGCTCCGAAGCTTTGCCGAGCGGAAAGAGCATGCCGTCGGGAGTCTCGTTGCCTATCTGCACCCACTTGGGAGCGATACCCTCGGCCTTGAGACGGCCGAGCAGATCGGTGACATGCATTGCGACAGCCTCTCTGAGACCGTCGATGCCGAGCGACACCCATTGGGCCGGCACGTCCTGCTGACCGGGATCGGCCCATGTGTCACGGAAATGGAAGTCAATCATCAGGTCGAGACCGAGGTCGCGGGCCCGGCGGGCCTTGAGCAACACATCGTCGGTGCCGTTCCAGCCGTCGGCCGGGTCGAGCCATACGCGCAGACGTATCGCCCCGACACCACAGTCGTCACGGAGCAGACGCATACACTCCTTCTCTTCGCCCGAACGGGTATAGAACTTACGGCCCTCCTTTTCGAGTTGCGTGAGCCAGCTTACATCTGCACCAGTCACAAACCGCCGCTCCGTCTCGCTCGTCGGTGGCTCGGGCGACAATTGTGTCACCTCATCTCCACCACACGACGCCAGCAGGCTCAGGCCGCAACAACACATGGCCGTCAACCCCAACAGGATTCCTTTGGATATATTCATCAGGATTGTTTGCGTAATGATAAAAGGATATAATCTCACGATTGGATTGCCGCAGCCGGCTCCACGTGACCGACTGCTATACAAAGATAGCAATTAACAACAAAAAAATCAAGCCTCGGCCAGACGCAGAGACTTGATTTATACAATTATAACATTTTGCGAGCTGATTGCAGTCAACGTCAGCGGTCCAGAATCGCCGAATTTTCGTTTTCCATCAATTAGCAGTTTTACAATGCTCCCGGATTATTCGCTGATGGTGCCGAGCTCGCGGATTGAGCCGGTGAGAGGATTGAAGCGGAGATAGGCGGGTGATTTCTTGGAAGTGAAGAGCGCGGGGTCGAGACCGAACACCACACCATACTGCGCCACTTCATAGGTGCCGTCGGCAAGTGTCTCGCCGTCATATGTCACGTCGACGCGGGCTGTGCCGGGGATACGATAAGCCACACCGCCTTTGGGGAAGGTCTTGGCGATACCTTTTTCATTCAGAGGCAACTCGCCGCGCGTCTGCGGGGTGACGGTTACATATATCGGCGCGCCCGAAAGGTCGTCGGCCGATACGAGTCCGTCGACAGCCGACAATCGCGCCACCACCGTACGCTCGGGTGCACCGTCGACAGGCACCTCGAAACGATAGGTGCGTACCTCGACCGAAGTCTGAACGGTGCCGATAAACATGGCGGTCAGGGCTTCTTCCTGAGCCGCAATCTGCTCGAGTGCCAGCTTCATGGCCGCGCCGTCAGATGGCATCGCATCGGCCTGTCCGGAGATAATCTCGTTGCGGTTGGTGCGGAGCTCATATATCTTGGCAGCAGCAAGCTCGGCGCGCTTGGCCGACGATTTGCTCTGAATCATCTCGGGCGTCATGGCCTGACGAGCTACGGACCGCTCGAGTATGGTGGGCTGGGCCTCTACGGCCTGAGGTCTGTCGACCGGTTCGATCAAGCCGTCGGTGCTGTCATCGTTGACTGCTATGGGATAATTAGAGTCATTGACAGTGATAAACACTCCGTTGCCTCCCTTGAGCGTGACGAGATAACGCTCGTTGACATCAGGATAGGCGGTCTGCTCGATTACGGCGTCGGTGATGCGCCACGACACGGAGGGAGCGAGTATGGGATCGGTGTTGAGATACTTCTTGGCATACTGATAAAATTCGCCCGGAGTCCTGACGGTCTTCTCGGCTGCGATTGTCACCTCAAACGAGGTGAGCGGCAGCGTGTAGATCAATCCGTACTCGTTGGCCTTGGAGGCGGTGAGTTTGCTGGTGGTCTGGGCCGAAGTGCCGGCGACAGCGCATGCACCGAGCATAAGGGCTATTATCTGACTTTTCATGATGGTCTATATATACTCTAAACTTTCAACTCTAAACTATCCCTCACTCCATGATAGCCTTGACAGCACGTCCGACGCATGAGGCTATGTCCATGGCCGTGGTGCCATATTCGCCCTGTGTCTCGGCAGCCATCTCGCCGGCCAGCCCGTGGATATACACACCGGCCACCGATGCAGTCTCGGGCTTGTAACCCTGGGCCAGGAGCGAGGTGATGATGCCCGTCAGCACGTCGCCGCTGCCGGCTGTGGCCATGGCGGGAGTGCCCGACGAGTTGAAAAACACTTTGCCGTCGGGGCGCACTGTGGCAGTGTATCGGCCCTTGAGCACAATCAGCAGTTTATAGCGGTGTGACACCTCGACGGCTTTGAGCAGACGTCCCTCGTCGGAGGTCTGGGTGCCGAAGATGCGGTCAAACTCTCCGGCATGAGGAGTGAGTATCGAGCCGGGGGCTATATGGTCGAGAATTGTCTGATTTTTGGCTATGGCGTTAAGGGCGTCGGCATCGATGACGAGCGGACGCTTATAACTCTTGACGAGAGTCTCGAAGGCTCCGCGGGTGGCGTCGTTGGTGCCTATGCCCGGGCCTACGCCTATGGCCGAACAGTTGAAGCGGGCCGACATGTCGGAGATGACATTTTCGTGACGGTCGGCCGAGAAAAGAGCTTCGGGCACCTGGCTCTGAATCACCGGGAAGGCGGCACGGGCACTGTGCACGGTCAGTTTGCCCACTCCGCTGCGCAGCGCGCCACGGGCTGCCATCACGGCCGCGCCTGCCATGCCGTAACATCCGGCAAAGAGAAGCGCGTGGCCATAATCGGACTTGGACGAAAAGGGTTTGCGCGGCTTAAGCACAGCGCGTACCTCGTCACGCTCCACGTAGAAATATTTTGTCGGTGTCTCCATGATGGCGCGGTTGCTCAGACCTATGTCGATAACCTTCCATTTGCCCACAAGCTCGGCGTTGTCACCAAGGAAAAACGACAGACGCGGAAACTGAATGGCCATCGTGAGAGTGGCGTGAACCACATTGCGGCCTATGACGCGGGCGTTCCATTCGCCAAACATGCCCGATGGGACGTCGATGGATATGACCGTGGCACCCGACTCGCTGATGTTGCGGGCCAGCATCATGAACCCACCCTCGAGCGGGTCGCGCAGACCCGAGCCGAAAAGACCGTCGATAACGAGGTGGTCGGGCGTGAGCGAGGGGAGCTCGGCCCGGTCGATAATCTCCATCAGTCCGTTATAGCCTGTGGAGAGAAGCTCGCGCTTGGCAATATCGCAGTCGCGCGAGAGCGAGTTGCCTTTGAAGTTAAACAGCAATATGCGCGGATAGAATCCCGCTTCAAGCAGGAGGCGTCCCACCACGAGGGCATCGGCACCATTGTTGCCCGAGCCGGCAAATATCACTACCGGGGTCGACGGGCTCCAGCGGCCTATAATCTCGCCGGCCACCCCTTCGGCGACACGGCGTATGAGTTCCTGAGAGCTTACGCCCTCTTCCTCGATGGTGATGCGGTCAATCTTGCGTATATTTTCTGTATTAAAAATCTTCATAGATAGGCTGTTTTTACCGGGGGCATTTTTCCCCACGCAAAAATACAAAACAATTCCGACTCACACGTCAAATCGCAATAAAATTGTATGAAAAAACGTTGTAAAAACGCATGGTAAGCGTTTCAATCGTCACATATCACACACCGCTAAGCGAACTCGACACATGCCTCAGGTCACTTGACTGCCGCGAGGTGGCGCGCATCTATGTCATAGACAACAGCCGCGACCGGCTCATCGAAGAGTGGGCCGCCTCACATCCCGGCATAATCTACATAGCCAACGACAACACGGGCTACGGGGCCGGCCACAATATAGCTATGCGCCGCGAGCTCGACCGAGACGATTGTGAGTTTCATCTGGTAATGAACAGTGACCTGGAGTTTGAGCCGCAGGCAATATCCGACATACACCGTTATATGCTCGTCCACCCCGACGCGGGCACTCTTCAGCCCCGCATGACAGACTCGGACGGGACGAAGCAATACACATGCCGGCGTCTCCCATCGCCCGCCGACGTCTTCATAAGGAGGTTTCTCCCCAAGCGGTTTTTCAAGGCCATGCGCGACAAGTATCTGCTGAAACATCTCGACGACACCATGACCTGGGACATACCATATCATCAGGGGAGCTTCATGTTTATGCGCAAGGACGCGCTAAGGACTGCGGGGCTGTTTGACGAGCGTTTCTTCATGTATCCCGAGGACATCGACCTTACACGCCGCATCCACCGCCACTACCGCACACTCTACTGGCCTGAAGTCACCATAACACACCACCATCGGGCGGCGTCATATCACTCACCGCGCATGCTGTGGATACATGTCACCAATATGATACGCTATTTCAACAAGTGGGGATGGCTGCGCGACGAGGAGCGCGGCCACATGAACGATGCGATAAGCCGCTATCAGTAGACCATCCCGGCAAGACAGCCGAAAACTCTCGGGCCCATATAGCTGAGCAGTATGCCCACCTTGTTTTTAAGACGCACGCGCGGGTCGAAGAGACTGTCGCGGCGATAGTCCTTAATGAGCGTCCAGCATCGGCAACTTACATCGCTGTAACGCCCGTCGCGGTCATGCACGGCAAGCAGTCCATAGATATTGAAACAGGCACTCAGCCTGCGGGAGCGCGCCGCACGCAGCAACTCCTCATCCCCCTCGAGCAACTCCTCTACCCGGGCCGTGACACGCAACACGTCAAGACGACGCGGGGAGAATGTGTTGATGAAACTTGACGGATTGTCGCGGTAATAATACACGACATCGCCAATCACCGCCACCCGTGCCGACCGGCGCAGTGTCTCGACGCAATAGAGCAAATCTTCGTAATAGAGCCCGTCGGGAAACGTTATGCCGTCCGCCACCCTGCGACTGAACAGTTTGGCACATGCCGATGTGGTGACACCACGCTGATACAGGCCTCGCTCCAGAGCTGTCAGCCCCGACATTATCTCAACGCTGTCGTCAGTCACGGCCGCGACATCCCTGTCACGGCTTAAACCGGCCACAACGATGTCGACATTCTCTGTTGTCGCGGCCATAAGTCTGGCAAGAGCGTCGGGATAGAGAGTATCGTCGCTGTCAAGATATGTGAGCCATTGACCTCGGGCTTCGGCTATACCGGCATTTCGGGCCGACGACAGGCCGCCGTTGGGGGTGGAGACAAGACGAAAACGGCTGTCGCGGACAGTGAAGCCTGCGGCAATCTCCCGGGTCGAGTCGGTAGAGCCGTCATCGACAATTATAGCCTCCCAGTCGGAAAAAGACTGCGCAAGCACACTCTCCAGACATTCCCGGAGATAGGCTTGCGCATTATAGGCCGGTATTATGACCGAAATCATTGTCTATATGTCATTTGGACCTCTTGAGATCAAAACCTGCGGTCATGCCGTCATACTGCTCGAGCAGAGCCGAGGCACCCTTGAGTGTGGAGCTGCCTGACAGGGCACTGACGCGCTGCATGATGGCCATGAGCTTGGAGACGTCAAATGTCAGTTCCATATTGTTGCCGGTGAGCTGTATGAAAGCCTCCATCGAGCCGATGTTGACTTTCTGGAAGGCCTGGAAATGGAATACATATGTGCCGGCACCGTCATTGCGGTCGATTGTGCCGTTAAGAGTGGCGCGGTTGGCCTTGAAAGTGAATGTCGAGTCGTTATTGATTGTAATCACCAGTTTGGTGAGCCCGACTTTGCTGTAATAAGGTTCAAGTTTCTTCTCGACAGTAGTAGCCGCAGCCGCGCCGCCCGCCTTGAGTAGCAGATTGTCGCTCTTGAAACTTACGGCCGGACCCGCGTAGGCCCATGTGCCGGCCAACTGCTCGATGCCGGCCTTGGAGTTGCCGAGGCCGAGTGCGCCGGCCACACCTGAAAGGATGTCTCCGATGCCGCTGCTCTTCTGTGTGGACGTGTTTTCGGTAGTTGTCGACTGTCCCTGGCCGCCGAGACCTTTGAGGAGGTCAGAAAGTGACTGGGCCGAAGCCGAGGCCGAGGAGAAAAGCATCACGACAGCAATAGCAAGTGTGGGGAATAAGTGTTTCATATAAGTCATTAAATTTTTTAATCAGAAATTTGACCCAAACGGGGCAAAATAGTTTAGAGAGCGTTTAATAACAAATGTTAATAATCAAAATGCAGCTCGAAATCGTCAATCATCAGCATCGAGCCGTTGCCACCGGTGAAATAGTCGCCCAGCCATGAGGCAGAAGCGGTGCAGAGAATGTATTTTGGCACTCGCGAGGTCGAAGTGTATTCCAGCGTCAGTTCAAATCGCGACCACTCCGTCACGTCAGAGTCCCACTCCACCTTGCCATAGGCCACAACATAGGGCCCTTCGGGGTCGAAAAGCTGACGGTTGGCAGGATTGGTGCGTATCTCGAAGGGCTCGTCGGTGTCAATGAGTGCAATCCACACGATGCCTTTGTCGGGAGTACCTTTGAGATTGTCAAGGCCTGTGCCCGCTCCGATATTGGAGATGGGAACGGAATGATATTTAAACCATCCTGTCAGACGCGTGGGTCGCAGCTCCCACGGATGACCGAACGAGAGGACACCGTTGGTGCCGTCGGTGCGGACATACCGGCCCGCAAAGATGTTGCCGGCGGCAAGTTTGCCTATAATGCCTACTCCCACAAACTTGGTCTCGAGACATGCCGAGCGGCCCTTGCCCGATGGAGTGTCGTCGGAGGGATAAGTGTTGCTCGGGCCGAGAGTAGTGGCACCCTTGTTGCCGGTATCCCAATACTGAAGCCCACCCTCCGGCCATGGATTCCATACCTTGCCGTCGAGCCACCAGTTCTCGAAGTCACTGTTGGGCAGTTGGGCCGTGCCCTGTGTGGTAAACTCAATCTCCGCGCCATAGTCGCTGCCGCTGTAGGCCCTGGCCACATAAGCGGTGAGCGGAGAGAGCCCCGTGAGGCGACCGGTGAAGGCTCCGCCGTCAAATGTTATCTGCGACTTCTCCATGCGTGTCCACGTATCAGTGTCCTTACGGCGATATTCAAAACCGTTGTCCTTGCCCTCCTCGGCCGAGCCGTAGAGCCATGCCACACAAGTCCAGGCGTCGACGCGCTCGGTGGTGACAGTCTCCTCTGTAGGTATCACGTAGACGGTCCAGTCGAGCGTGCGGCCATGCTCGGTGACATCAACCGTGAGAGGCTTGGTGAAATCCACGCGACGGCCCGCGATATCGGGCGACATTACGGCTTCAGGCCCTCCGAGTTTGACCGATGTGACGAGCAGACTTGCTATCGGAGCCGACTGTGACACATAGACCACGACGCGACGTCCGGGCACATCGATTACCGAGGCTCCTACCTGCTGCTCGACGGTGAAGTATCGCTCTATATTCTGCACAGCCGAAATGGTCCATACGTACTCCTGATAGAGCGACAGCACTGTGGTGAGCGGAGCCGACATGTCGATGCCGTTGAGATAGGCGGCCGAGTCGGCCCACATGCCGTTGGCGGGATTAAGACTGAATCCGTTGACCACTACGTTGTTTATGTCGGCCTCTTCGGAAAGATACACCGTGACGGTGCGTCGTATGGAGTCAATCACCGCGTCGCGCTGTGACGACTCCACTTCAAACGAGGTGAAGTTGACCTTGATATGAGGATACGGGATATTGTTTTTGATACATCCCGTCATGGCCATCACCGATATGAGCATGACCGATATATGCAGAGATATGTATTTAAATCGTGACACCTAAGCCAAAATTGATGTTGAACAGATTGAAACGGAAGTTGGCTCCCGACGATGTGCGGGTGCCCTCGTCTTCACCATTGGTATACTGCTTGTCGTGAGTCACGTGGAGTCCAAACACTCCAAACGAGACATTAAAACAGGCATTGTCCATGATAAACATGGTCACACCGGGTGAGAAATTCAGACTCCACTTGGAGGTGAGCGTCTTTGTGTCGCGCATCTCGCCGTCATAGCTGCGCTTGAAGCGCGACGAGCCGCTGCCGAACGCAAGGTCTATCTCATTGAATATGGCGAAACGTTTCTCCGAGCCCAGACCGACATAATTGCGGTAAAACACCGATGCCGTATAGCTCTGAGAATAATAGCTTATGTCGCTGAGCGTAAAACTCATGTCATCGTCGATGTCGACAGAGAGACCGCCGAGGTCGGCTATGCCTCGCGAGTAGCTGAACTTCAGACCCATTGACTGGTTGCTACGGAAAAAGTAGCTCACCGTGGGCTGTATGGAGTAGAGCTTGCCCTTGAAGCTGAAATCCTTGATGAGCGACAATATCTGCACGTCGTCAGAGTTAAATTCGCCGTAGGAGGCTGTCAGTCCAAACATCCACTGGCCCTGCGGTATAAACAGGAAGTTGAAGAGTCCGCGGTCATAGCGTCCGTAATTGGGGGTCGGAAGTATGATGGGCACAGTGTCGGTCCCGACCACCACTCGCTCGTCGAGCAGACGTGGGTCAACGGTGGCAAGCACTATCTTGCCATGCTCGTTGACAGGACGGCCGCGCACCGAGTCGCGATAGACAACCACGGGCGACGCGAGCGTGTCGGCCTGCGCCGGAGTCACTTTGGCGGCCGGTGTATCGGGAACAATTACCTGCGCTCCCGCCGACTGACTGTTGCCAGCCGGCACGGAGAATTGGCCTGACTGTTGCTTACTGACCGTCACAGGACGGCCTCCGCGATATACACGGGTGACGATAGTGGTCACTACCGAGTCGACATCGGCCGGAAACTCGGAGGTAGAGACATTGGAAGTGGTGACAGTCGACACCGGAACGTCGGGTGTCGCAGTCTGACCGCTGAGCGGAGCTACCCCCGCAAGCGACATTACGAATAGAGCGATGAGGGCTGAAAGTCGGGTCATTGCTTATGGTCTATACGGGGTGATTAGAGATAAAACGCCACTCCGAAGGAGATGGAGAAAAGGTTGATCTTAAAGTTGGCATGCTTTCTCGCATACTCCGCCACATATATCTGGTCGGTTGTGGCCCGTGTCTTGTCGTAGCTGAATCCGAGCACGCCCACGCTGACCTCTATGGCCGAGTAGTTGTTGAGAAACATTATCAGGCCCGGGGTGAGTCCGACGTCAAGCGAGAAGTTGCGCGAATAAGTGCCGGTAAGGTCTTCGCCCTCTCCGTTGACTATCTTTGACTGCCCGCCTCCGATCTGGAGCTGCACTTCGTTGAAAAAACCGAAGCGCATCGAGCGGCCGAGTGATATGTAGTTGCGAAACGAGGCCGTGCCGTAATAATTGTGAGATAGCGAGTAGAGTGTGCCGGGCTCGTAGGATGTCTCGGAGTCGATGACCAGGTCGGCACTGTTGAGACGCGCGCGGGAGCGAGAGTAGGCAAAGCGTCCGCCTGCCGCAAGGTTGTCCTTGAAACAATACATCAGCATCGGGCTTACCTTGAAGCTGTAGGTGTCGCCGCCGAGATTCTCGATGATGAGAAACTTGTAGTTATCATAATCGCTTTGGGTATAGCTGACGTTCACACCTGTAATCCATTGCCCCTCGGGTATGAACGAAATCTGTTCAAGCCCTCGGTTGAAAGCCGCCTGGGCTCCGGCGCGCGGAGCGGCAAGCATGGCCAGGAGTATGGGAAGTATGTATAGTAACCTTTTTGACATGGGGGAATGATGGGTTTATCAGTATGCGAGCGTAATGTTATCGATCCAGAGTTTACCGCCTACGGATGTAGCCGACACAGGGTTGGACACAGTCCTGATGCGAGCGGACTCCTCCTCGATGGTGCCGACGTGGGCCGATGAGGAAAACATCACTTTGATGCGCGTGGCCTTGACTCCGAATTTCTCATAGTTGAGTGGCACGCTGAACGCCGTGTAGCTCATGGCCAACGTGAGTCGTTGCGAGCCTGAGGCTATCACTGTCTCACCGTCCTCACCTACCCCGAGCACCTCGACAGTGACAAGGCCGCAGTCTGAACGGTCGGTCTCCACGGGATAATAGCAATAATATCCGTTGAGCGAAGCGGGACGCGAGTTCCATTCCAGGCCCTCGACATATGACTCCTGCACGGTAGCCGGATCAAAAGTATATCGTCCGAGAAATAGTTTTCCAGCGGCGCGATAGGATATGTCGGGCACTATGGGGGAATAATCGAGATAAGGGGTGCCGGACTGGGTATAGTCGGGTATCGGCTTGCCGTGCGGGTCAAAAGCCACGCTCGTAAGCTCGACCGCAAAACTCTGGCTGAATACATTACGGCGCGTAAGAGCCACGGAGGGCTGCATATACCATGTGTTGTGATTGTCAGACAACATGGCAAATGTCTTGGCATTGGTATTGGCCCACTGCTTGGGCACCTCCTGGTCAAAGGTGGTGAAATGCTGCCAGTTGAATATCTCCACTACAGTCTGGGAATATCGTCCGCCCGAAGGGAGGTTTTTGTATTTCGCACCCTCGGCCCGGTCCTCAAAGTCGGCGTTGGGCAACTGGGGCGTGCCCTCGGTGACCACAGTCACAGCCTGGGAAAACTCGGGATTGTCCACACCCGACATCAGAGTGGCCTTGAACTCGTAGGCTGTCGAGGGAGCAAGCCCTATGACCGAAAGAATACCGCTATCGGGAACGGAATGGTATATCGGGGCCTCGCTGCCGTTGATGTATATACGTGCCTTTGACGTGATGGTCTCCAGAAGCGATTCGTCGGGCGAGACTATCCTCACTGCGGCCATTGTTGCAAACGGGTCGACCTCGATGCTGAACGGTGGCATGGTACGATAGAGAGTGAAGGTAGAGCGTATCTCATCACAATACAGGATGCGCGCGCTCACCGGCTCACTTCCTTCGCTCACTCCAAACGAGAGTGAATAGAGTCCGCCCTCAAGCGGTTCGATGGCGAGCGGCTCTATCTTTGTCCAGTCACCATCGGCCGATAGAGTCTCTATCTCCACATGGCCCATGAATCCCGACTCGTCACATCTCACCTCGATATGAGCTATGTCGATACACATGGTGACGGGATAGGTCTTCACGACCTCGATGTCGACAGGCGATGTGCGCACAAACAACGACACGGGCTGCGAGCTGCGTCCGTCGGACGAGGTGGCCATGACCGAAAACGATGACATGGCCGACATTTCGTCGAGATACACAAGATTGCCCAGCAGACCGTCAAACCGTATCACTCCGCCGGTGGCTGTAAGGCTGTAGGTGAGTCCGAGGTCGCGGAGCTCATCGGCCTGAGCGGGAGTCAGATGCAGGAGGTCGGTCTCGTAAGGCATGCCTTGCTCGTAAAGCGAACGCGAGAGCACGGACAGCATGAGAGCTGACAGCGGCGTGGCCGACTCTATCTCTATGCTGTAGGGTTGAGAGGGGGTGTTGCCCTCGGGCAGATAAAGCACTTCGCCCTCGGTCCATGACTGACGCATCAGAGGGGCTTCGGCATTGATGAATCGCTCTGACATGAGGGTGGAGTGAGTGCCGGCGGGAGTCTCGACCGTAATCTCCGGTCCCAGGGGTGTGGCGTCACAGTCGACGGTAATGTCGTAGAGTGTGGCCTCGCGTGTGTCAAGTCCCGTATAGGCGGCAAATGTGACGCTGCGTCCGTCGGTGAACGTTATGTCAAGAATGATTTCGGTAAGTCCGGGGTTGAGACACAGCATGCGAGTCTCATCGGACGGATAGGCGTGATACAGTCCGCCGGGAGTGTGCAATGATGCCGTGACTGACTCAAACTCCGAGAGGATGGTCTCGGTATAGGCCACCCTGACAAGGGCGTTGGCAAGCGAGAGCTTCAACACGGCGTCGGTGTGCAGGCCTTCGTCGACCTGCACGTCAACTTTTCCCGAGAAAGCCGGACGGTCAAAACCCTCGTGAAGAGGATTGCCGCTGCCGGCCTGAAGCATGTAGAGTCCGGCTATGTAAAACTGTCCCTGCTGAAACTGCGAGGCATCCTCCCACCTATGGGAATACTCTCCGTCATGCGAAGTCATGGTAAGCGACACAGAGCCTGTGGCCGGCTCATAACCTGTGGCTATAACGCTTCCTTCACTACCGGCCATGCCGACGGTGTCGTCGGCATCGATTGTCACTGACAGAAGCCCGGCACTCATCGTGCCGAGCCTTGCGTTTTCAGACGTACATGCTCCCACCCCGCACATGAGCAGGGTTATAAAGAACATTTTTGTGATGAATCGTAACATAACGGACGGCCGGATAGGGGGAGAATGGAGAATAGGGAGACTATTGTCAGCCTCTTATAATTCGATACGGGACGCCGAGACGGGTTCTTCCATGAAGATAGCGGCCATGTCGGTAAACTTGTCGGGATGCTCGGTGGTGAAATATGTCACCGAACCGCCTTTGGCACAGCGGGCATCCATCTCGGGATGACGCTTCATGTAGTCGGCCAGACTTGCAGCCACAAGCGCGCCCTGGGTTATGACCTTGGCACGACGGCCCACCTGTGCCTCGATTTTTTTGAGCAAGAGAGGATAGTGGGTGCATCCGAGCACCACAGTGTCGGTGTCGGGCTCCTCGGCAAAGAGTTCCTCGACATATTTCTTCACGAAATAGTCGGCTCCGGGCGAGTCATATTCCTTATTCTCCACCAGGGGGACCCACATGGGGCATGCCACCGACACGGTGCGGAAGGAAGGGAAAAATTTGGCAATCTCTATGTCATACGTTCCCGACGAGATGGTACCCGGAGTGCCGAGCACACCGATATTACCGTTTTTGGAGACATTGCCGAGAGCTTCGACTGTGGGGATAATCACGCCGAGCACACGTTTGGCGGGGTCGATGGCGGGGAGGTCTTTCTGCTGTATGGAGCGCAGGGCCTTGGCCGAGGCGGTGTTACATGCCAGTATCACGAGCTCGCATCCGCGGGCAAAAAGCTCTTTGACAGCCTGGAGCGTAAATTCGTACACCACATCAAACGACCGCGTGCCGTAAGGGGCGCGCGCATTGTCGCCGAGATATATGTAATCATACTGCGGGAGTGCCTTACGTATCTCCTTGAGAATGGTAAGACCTCCATAACCTGAGTCAAAAACTCCGATAGGTCCCATAAGTCTGTAGTCTTTTAATTAATTGTCCTTAAGAGTGTGTTTAATAACAATTGTTACACCCTCTAATTCATCAGGCATCTCCGCCATAGAGGGGTGACTCTAATGCCGGAGATGCCGTGATGGATATAATTTGCCTGTCAACGGTGTGTATTAACCGATGGTGAGCAGATAGTTGTAGAAGTAGCTGACGATGCCGAGGCCGATGATGCCGGCTACACATATCCACATGCCCAGACGCTCGGAGCATGCCGAACGGAATGTGGCGATGGGGGCGTCGCTGTCGTTGATAAACATTGCCTTGACTACGAGCAGGTAGTAGTAGAGCGAGATGATGGTGTTGATCAACGCGATGAGCACGAGCACGTAGAGGGCTACTGACTCGGTGCCGTTAAGAGCTGAGGTGAACACAAAGAACTTGCTGAAGAATCCGGCAAACGGGGGAATGCCCGCGAGCGAGAACATGGCAAGCATCATTGTGAAGGCCAGGCGGGGATTGGTCTTGTAGAGGCCGTTGTAGTCAGTCATGAGCAACTTGCCCGAAGCGTTCTCGATGGCTCCGATGACGCCGAAGGCGGCAAGGTTGGAGAAGACATAGACGAGCACGTAAAACATGAGTGCCGACACTCCCATTGCATTGTTGCCAATCACGGCGAGCATTATGTAGCCGGCCTGGGAGATTGACGAGAAGGCAAGGAAACGCTTCATGTTGACCTGACGCATCGCAAAGAGGTTACCCACGGTGATGGTGAGTATGATGAGCGCGTAGAGCATCCACTCCCATGCATCGGAGTAGAGTGTGCCAAACACCTGTGTGAGCACAACAAGGAAGGCAAAGGCGGCCGAACCCTTGGAGATGACCGAGAGATAAGAGGTCACCGAGGTGGGTGCGCCCTGATATACGTCGGCGGTCCAGAGGTGGAAGGGCACGAGCGAAATCTTGAAGCCGAAGCCTGCGATGACAAAGGCGAGAGCCACAATCATCATGACGCCCATGTTGGCGCGGCAGAAGAGGGCGATGTCGGCATAGTAGAGCGAACCGGTGAGGCCGTAGACATACGAGAGACCCATCAGAAGGATGGCTGACGAGAACACGGCGGTGAGCACATATTTGATGGCGGCCTCATGGCTCTCATAGCGATTCTTGTCGAAAGCGACGAGGGCGCAGAGGGGGAGCGAGGCGGTCTCGAGTCCGATGATGAACATCAGGAAGTGACGGCTTGAAATCATGAAATACATGCCCAGGAGTGTGAGCAGTATCAGTTCATAGAACTCGCCGCGGCGCACGGAGGTAAACTCCGAGTTGGCCCACTTGATCGACTGGATGAGCACGATGACCACACCCACATTAAGAATATTCTTGATGGCCACCATTACGGGGTCGGTGACATACATTCCTGCAAACGCTACCGCATCGGCCTTGACAAGCGGGCAGAATCCCCAGACGGTAAACACGAGCATGAGCAGCGTGGAGATGACGGGGAGCGAAGCCTGTGACTTGCGCGGGGCGAAAGTATCGTAGAGGAATACTAACAGAAATACTACCAGCAGTCCGATTTCCTGCTTCAGTGCTAAAAACTGTGAATAATCCATTGCTTATATTCTAATATATTAGTGCAAGCCAAGGACAGAGAAAATCTGCGGGCTGAATGTGAACTTGATAAGGTCGGCGAAGAAGTTGGGGAAGCAGCCGATGCCGGCAACACACACGATGAGTGTGGCTGTCGAAAGACGTTCCCACCACTTTGCGTCGGTGAGTGACATATGGTGCTGGTCATAGACGGGTCCGTAGAGCAGCTTGCCTACAACACGCAGGATGTAGACGGCGGTGGTCACGATAGAGCTGCATGCCAGGATGACAAACACGCGGTGGAAGAGGTCGGTGTGCTGGAACGAGCCGACAAAGATGGTCATCTCGGCCACGAAGCCCGAGAGACCGGGAAGACCGAGCGACGCCATACCGGCTATCACGTAGCAGACGGAGAGATAGGGAAGTATCTGCATCATACCGCCCATCTCGCGGATGTCACGGGTGTGGGTACGTCCGTATATCATACCGATGAGCGCGAAGAAGAGGGCTGTCATCAGACCGTGAGAGAGCATCTGCATGATGGCACCCGTCATGGCTGTGGTGTTGAGCATGAGGATTGCAAAGAGCACCAGGCCGCAGTGTGACACGGAGGAGTAAGCGTTGATATACTTGAGGTCGTTCTGCACACACGCGCTGAATGCACCATACACTACCGAGATGCCGGTGAGGATGATGAATATCCATGCGAGCTCGTGGGCTGCCTGGGGCATCAGATAGATGGCCACACGGAAGCAGCCATATCCGCCGAGCTTCATGAGCACGCCTGCGTGGAGCATCGACACAGCCGTGGGGGCCGAGGCGTGACCGTCGGGCGACCATGTGTGGAAGGGGAACATGGCACCGAGCACACCGAAGCCGACAAATGTCATCGGGAAGAGGAACTTCTGCCAGCCGACGGTGATTGAGTCGTTGTTGACAATCTCAAGGATATTCCATGTAAGGGGCTGTCCTGCGGGAGCAGAGTGATAGTAGATGCCGATAAGGCCGAGCATCAGGAAGGCCGAGCCGCCCATAAGCATAAGGGTCAGCTTCATGGCCGAATAATTCTTGTTGCCCGAGCCCCACACGCCGATGAGCAGGTACATGGGGATGAGTGCCACCTCATAGAACATGAACATCGTGAAGAGGTCAATCGAGATGAAGAATCCATACACACCCGTCGAGAGGAGTATGAGCCAGAGGAAGAACTCCTTGGGCTGAGGTATCTCCCACGACGCAAAACTGCCGGTAATCATAATCACACCGGTGAGCAGAAGCATGGCGATGGAGATGCCGTCGACTCCGACTGCGAGATGGATATTGAGGGGGGCGAACCACTCCCACGACCCGAGATAGAGCATGGGAGCGTCATTGCCGGCGGCACGCAGCCCGAGATAATCAATGAGAAGCCATACCGACAGTGCAGTGAGCGCGACCGAGCCGGTGACAGCCACGGCGCGTATCTGCTTGATGTCGCGGCACAGGAACAACCCCAGGAGCATCACCAAGGGGATGATCACGAAATAGATTAATATATTTGAGAACATATCGTTACTATATTTGCTACTTAATACACTATCATAGGATGCACACTGCGGCTATGAGGCCGAGCAATACGGCTCCGATGAGATACCACCATATGTACATCTGCACCTTGCCGCTCTGGAGACCCTTGATGGCCACCGAAGCCTTATTGGTGACATAGGCAAATCCGTCCATGGTGCCGTCGATGATGTGGCGGTCAAACCATGCGATGGGCTTGCATATGCCGTCAAAGATGATGCGGCGAGTGATGAAGAGATAAATCTCGTCCCAATAGAAACGGTGCAGGGCTGCGGTCCAGAGCCAGCGGCAAGAGTCGGCCATGCGGGTGGGCTTGTCGTTTTTCTTGAGATAGAGCGAAGCGGCAAAGAGGATAGCCACGACAGCCACGGCGATACTCATTCCGGCTACGGTCCAGTCGAGATGGATGTGATACTCGTGTCCGTCATAAGTGACAAGCTCGCCGAAGGGAGTGAAGCCACACACTGTCGACACGATCGCAAGGAATACGAGGGGGAATGCCATGGCCAGAGGTGACTCGTGGGGCATAGAGGCATGGTGGCCGTGAGCTTCCTGCTCCTTGACGCGGGCCTCATAGTCGGGGGTATCCCACCAGAAGATGAGGAAGTACATACGGAACATGTAGAAGGCGGTCATGCCGGCGACCATCATCATCCACACACCCCAGAAGGTGCTGTTGGCAAAGCATGCGGTAAGAATCTCGTCCTTGGAGAAGAATCCGGCAAACGGGGGTATACCTGCGATGGCAAGACAGCCGATGAGGAATGTTATGTGGGTTATAGGCATGTATTTTCTGAGGCCGCCCATGGCTGTGTAGTTGTTGGAGTGGACGGCGTGGATGAGCGAGCCGGCTCCGAGGAACAAGAGGGCCTTGAACATGGCGTGGGTGAAGAGGTGGAACATGGAGGCCATGTAACCGAGACCTTCGTGGATGGCCTCGCCGTTCTTTGAGGCTACACCGAGCGATACCATCATGAACGCAATCTGCGAGATGGTCGAGAAAGCGAGGATACGCTTGATGTCAATCTGAGTGCATGCAACCACCGCTGCATAGAATGCCGTGACGGCACCTACGACAGTGATGAATGTCAGGGCTGCGTCCTCAAGCATGTAGAGGGGGAAGAGTCGGGCAACGAGATACACACCGGCCACAACCATGGTGGCGGCGTGGATGAGTGCCGACACAGGGGTCGGGCCCTCCATAGCGTCGGGGAGCCAGATGTGGAGCGGGAGCATGGCCGACTTGCCCATACCGCCGGTGAAGATGAGCACCAGGGCCCATGTGAGCACCGAGGCACCCATGAATGTAGCACCCTCAAACGAGGCGAAGACGCCCTGGGGGTCCTGAGTCATGGGCAGGAAGTCGAGATGACCTGTATAGAACGAAAGTATGAGGATACCGAGAAGGAATCCGAGGTCGGCGAAACGGGTGACGATAAATGCTTTCTTACAAGCCGAGACAGCCGATGGAAGCGTGTAGAAAAATCCGATGAGCAGGAATGACGACGCGCCCACAAGCTCCCAAAAGATGTACATCTGGAAGATGTTGGTAGCGACAACGAGTCCAAGCATCGAGAAACTGAAGAGCGACAGGAAGGCATAGTAACGCTGGAAACCCTTCTCACCGTGCATATAGCCGAGCGAATAGACATGCACCATAAACGAGATGGTAGGGATGACTATAAGCATCAGTGCCGAGATGGGGTCGAGCAGAAATCCGAGCTTGATGGCAAGCGCGGGGGTAAACTGAAGCCATGTCTGATTGAACACCGTATACTGCAGACGTGTGGTGCCCTCGATAAACTCGGGTGCGCCTGAGAACCAGTAGGTGAACGCTGTGTAATATGACAGGACAAGCACAGTGCCCATGCCCAAAGTGCCGAGTGTACCGGCGAGCTTATGGCTCATCTTCATGCCCAGCAGTCCCAGTATGAGGAACATGCAGAGCGGGATGGCTAATATAAGTACAGGAATTGTAATATCCATATCGCTATTAGTGTTTCATTTGGGTTGCGTCGTCCACGTCGATGTTTTTGCTCACCCTGAAGAGGTTGATGATAATGGCGATGGCGAGAGCTGTCTCGGCAGCCGCGATGGCGATGCCGAAAAGCGTGAACATCCATCCGTCATTGGTGCCGGGGAACAGATAACGGTTGAACACGACAAAGTTAATATCGACAGCGTTGAGCATCAGTTCGAGCGAAATGAGCATCGCTATCATGTTGCGGCGGGTAAGGAAGCCGTAAACCCCGCAGCAGAACATCACCAGGGCGGGGACCAGATACCATATAAGTGTTATATCCATAATCGTATCGGGGGTTAACGTTTGCGGGCGACCACTACGCCACCTATTATACATGCGAGGAGCAGCACGCTGACTGCCTCAAAGGGGAGCAGATACTGACCGTGACCCGTGCCGAGCATGGCTGTGCCGATCTCGTGCATGGTCGGGTTGGACATTGCCGGAGCCGAGGTAAACATGTCGGCGCAACGCGAGCACAAGGCCCATCCGCACGCACCGGCCGCTGCGAGCGCGCCGAGGATGCCGAGCAGACGTTTGTTTGACTCGAGTTTGGCACTGTTGTCGCCGGGACGGGTGGTGAGGAGTATCGAGAATACAAACAGCACCACTATACCTCCGGCATAGACGGCAATCTGCACGCTGCCCAGAAATTCATAGTCGAGCTTGAAGTAAAGCGCGGCTGTGGCAAAGAGGGTAAAGAGCAGATAGGTGGCCGCGCGGAGTATCTTGCGCGTGGTGACAGTAAGTACCGAAAAGATGACAATCGCCAAGGCGATTATCCAGTAAAAAATTATACTTCCTGCTGATTCCATATACTGTGATAATAATTTTAGCTATTGGAGGCTTATTCGCCGGCCTGAGCGGCTTTGGCGGCTTTGAGCTGAGCGGCCTTGATGATGGCGGCGCGTATCTTCTCGAGCTTCTCGGGGTCGGAGGCTGCTGCGGCGAGTGCCTTTTTCTGAGCGTCGTTAAGCTCGATTCCGGCCAGAGGATCGGCCTCGGCTGCGGGAGCTCCGGCTGCAGCGGCTTTCTTGGCCTCGGCGGCTGCCTTGGCTGCGGCTATCTTGGCCTCTTTCTCGGCCTGCAGCTTGGCTATCTGCTCGGGTGTGGGCTTGGGCTCCTCCTTCTCGGGTAGATAATTGAGTTTCTTTACGAGCTTACCGCGTGTGAACACAGCCTGCTCAAAATCGTTGCTGAAATCGAGAGCGTCGGTCGGACAGTTGGTGACGCAGAGCTGGCAGAATGTGCAGCTGCCAAGGTCATACATGTACTTGTCGAGCTTCTTTTTCTTCTTGCCGTCCCAGGTCTCTACCTGCTTGATGTCAAGAGAGATTGTCCCGTTGGGACACACGCGCTCACAGGTGCCGCAAGCTATACACTTGTGGTCGCCCTGGTCGTCATACTTCAGCCGCAGCACGGCGCGGAAGCGGTCGGCCACGGGAAGGTTGTCGCGGTTGTCGGGATACTCTTCGGTAATCTTTGGGGTGACAAATTCCTTGCCGGTCACCGACATTCCCTTGATGAGACTTGCGATGCCCGACCCGAGATTGGAGAAATAGTCTTTTACACTACCCATGTTTAAGGATTGGTATTATTATATATGTTGCTAATTTTTCACCTGGCCGCCTATGATGTCGAGCAGCTCGGTGGTTATGCTCTGCTGGCGCAGCTTGTTGTATTCAAGCTGCAACTGCTCGAGCAGGTTCTTTGCATTGTCATTTGCGCTCTGCATGGCCATGATGCGGGCGGCCTGTTCGGAGGCGCGGTTTTCGGTAAATACTTCCTGCATCACCGAGAGCAGAAACATCGGCAGCACCGAGCGGAATATCGAGGCTGCGTCAGGCTCGAAGATGTAGGGACGGCACTGTGTCTTGCTCCCTTCGGCCGAAAAGGTCGAGGCATCGACGGGCAGATATTGCTCGTAGCGCAGACGCTGACGGCTCACGCTCTGAAAGTTCATGTAGAGGAGCTTGACAGTGTCAATCCCGCCCGAAAGAAATTGCTCGCCGAGACGTCCGGCAAAGGCCTTGATGACCTCATAGCCGCTCTTGGAATTGACTTCCTCCGAGTAAGCCACAGTGATGTGGGGGTCTTCGAGCTTGGCCACGGCCTTGTGTATCTTGCGGCCGATGGTGAAGATGGTGAAGTCGACCCCTTCGCCATACTCGGCGCGACACTCTTTAAGTCGGGCGAGCAGTTCCTTGAAGATGTTGATGTTGTAGCCTCCGCACAATCCGTCGTCCGATCCGAGCACCACTATACCCACACGCTTTACCTCGCGAGGCTCGGTGAGGGGCGACGAGAACTCGGCGTCGGCACTCAGCAGATTGCCGATTATGGACTCTATCTGCCCGCGGTAGGGCAATTGCTTCCGCAGGTCGGCCTCGGCACGGTGCATCTTGGCCGAGGATATCATCTTCATGGCTCCGGTGATTTTCTCACTGGAGGCCACTGAGCCGATGCGTCCTTTGAGTTCGCGTAGTGTTGCCATTGGATGGAGTTATGGATTGATTGTGACGGTGGTGATGTTTTTTAATGTTAAAGTTTAGAGTCCGGAAGTTTAGAATCCAAACTTTTAGAAAGACCCTGCTATCTCGGCCGCGGCTGCGGTGAGGTGGGCTTCGATGTCTTCGTCGAGTTTGCCGGCGCGTATGGCATCCATATCCTGGGGATATTTGGCGTGCATGAGCTGGAGGAAGTTTTTCTCAAACTCGGCCACCTTGTTGACAGGTACCTTTTCGAGCAGACCGCGTGTGCCGCAATATATCACGGCCACTTCATCCTCGACAGCCATAGGCGAATACTGGGGCTGGATGAGCAGACGCTCGTTCTTGCGGCCCTTGTCGATGACGCGGGCTGTCACGGCATCGATGTCGCCGCCAAATTTGGTGAACGACTCAAGCTCGCGGAACTGTGCCTGGTCAATCTTGAGCGTACCTGCCACTTTCTTCATCGACTTGATCTGCGCGCTACCGCCCACACGCGACACCGAGATACCCACGTTGATGGCGGGACGGATGCCACGGTTGAAGAGTGCGGTCTCGAGGAATATCTGACCGTCGGTGATGGAGATAACGTTGGTGGGGATGTAAGCCGACACGTCACCGGCCTGAGTCTCGATGATGGGGAGCGCGGTGAGTGAGCCACCGCCCTTGACCTTGCCTTTGAGCGACTCGGGCAGGTCGTTCATATTCTCGGCCACCTGCTGGTTGTCTATAATCTTGGCGGCGCGCTCGAGCAGACGGCTGTGGAGATAGAAGATGTCGCCCGGATAAGCCTCGCGGCCCGAAGGACGCTTGAGCACGAGTGAAATCTCACGATAGGCGACGGCCTGCTTGGAGAGGTCGTCATAGATGATGAGGGCGTCACGGCCGGTGTCGCGGATATACTCGCCGATGGCCACGCCCGCAAAGGGTGCGTAGTAGCGCATGGATGCCGAGTCGGAGGCTGTGGCGGCCACGACCACGGTGTAGTCGAGCGCACCGTGCTGACGCAGGGTCTCGACAGTAGCGGCTACCGACGAAGCCTTCTGACCGATGGCCACGTAGATACAATAGACAGGCTTGCCTTCCTCAAAATTCTTGCGCTGGTTGATTACAGTATCGATTGCCACGGCTGTCTTACCGATCTGACGGTCACCGATGATAAGCTCGCGCTGGCCGCGGCCTATTGGCACCATCGAATCGATGGCCTTGAGACCGGTCTGGAGAGGCTGCTTCACAGGCTGACGGAAAATTACGCCGGGTGCCTTGCGCTCGAGAGGCATGGGGAGCAGCTCGCCCTCGATAGGTCCGTGCCCGTCGATGGGCTGACCGAGCACATTGATGACGCGCCCAAACACGCCGTCGCCGACGTTGATTGAAGCAATTTCACCTGTGCGCTTCACGGTCATGTTTTCGGTGACCTTATTGACGTTGTTGAGGAGTATCACGCCGACGTTGCTCTCCTCGAGGTTGAGGGCCACGCCCTTGACGCCGTTTTCGAACTCTACGAGCTCGTTGGCACATACGTTGTCGAGGCCATACACGTGGGCCACGCCATCTCCCACTTCGAGGACGATGCCGGTTTCTTCAAACGACACCTTAGAGTTGACGTTCTCCAACTGTTGCTTCAGTACCTGAGAAATCTCGCTTGGGTTAATCATTGGTAAGACTGATTGTAATAATGTGGGATTATTTACTTAAAAGTTTGAGGCGTAGCTGCTTGAGTTCATTGGCAACGGATGCGTCGAGCTTTTCGTTGTCGATGCTGACTACAAACCCGCCTATGAGGTCGGGGTCGATGAGATGTCTGTACTCCATCTGAGCCGAGCCGAGGTGCCGCTGTATGAGCTTCCTGAGTCTGTCCTCGTCGGCCGGGGCCATCGGGGCGGCCGAGGTGACGGTGACAAGACGTATGTTGTGCTTCAGGCGGTACATCTTAAGATAAGCCAAGGCTATGTCGCGCGCCATGTCGAGGCGGTTGTTGTCGGCGAGCAGAGTCATGAAACGCTCCATGACATCATCGCCGGCGGCCACACCCGAGGCCGTGTCGAGCAACTGTATCTTGTCGCGACGCGACACAAACGGGTTGCTCACGGCCTTGGTAAGCTCAGGCTCTGAGGCAAACGCCTCGGCGAGCTTCTGCATGAGGTCAAACACTCGCTTGTCGCTGCCGCTCTCGGCGGCATACTCATAGAGAGCTTTGGCGTAACGGTTGGGGATGAGACCTTGGTTCATTGCTTAAGATTGATGGGGGGTGGTGAGAGTAGAGGTATAGGGGCCTCAGTTTTGTTTCTCGATTTCGTCGAGCAGCGAATTGACAAGTTTCTCCTGAGCTTTCTCCTCCTTCATCTGATTGCGCACCACCTTCTGGGCGATGTCGAGAGCGAAGGTGGAGACTTCGTTGCGAAATTGCTCCTGAGCTGCTTTGCGCTCCTGTTCGATTGACTGTTTCGCGCTGTCCATCACTTTTTTAGCCTCCGATTGGGCTGCGGCACGGGCTTCCTCGATGATCTGAGTCTTCATCTTGTCGGCCTCGCGCAGCATCTCGGCCTGCTGGCGACGGGCATCTGCTATGTATTTATCCGCCTCTTCGCGGGCATGGTCAAGCTGTTGTTTGGCACTTTGAGCATACTCCACACCCTTGTCGATGAGGTCGGCACGGTCGGACACTCCTTTCATAATCGCGGGCCAGCCCCATCGCCACAGGATGACGAAGAGGATGGCAAACGATACGAACATCCAGAATATCAGGCCGAAATCAGGCGTGAATAGTTCCATAGCGTTGTAGTTGACCTGTGGATTAGCCTACGAACATTGCGAGGATACACACGATAACGGCAAAGAGGGCAACACCCTCGATAAGAGCCGCGATCACAATCATGTTGCTTCGGATGTCACCGGTCGATTCGGGCTGACGGGCGATTGCCTCCATGGCTGAGCCGCCGATTTTGCCGATGCCGATACCTGCACCTATAGCTGCGATTGCCGCACCGATGCATACACCGATGCCAAGTGTTCCTTCGATTGCTGCTAAAATCATTGCTAACATAACTTTAGAATTTTTGGGGGTTTATTTTTTAGAGATTATTATTGCTGACTGTTGAGGCGAGAGTTTACGGATTGTGGGGCACTACGGCTTTCTCCTCATGCTTATCATGGTGTCCTTCCTCCTGACCGAGTGCGATAAAGAGGGTCGAGAGCATGGTGAACACATAGGCCTGGATAAAGCTCACGAGCACATCGATACAAAGCATGAACACCGAGAATATCACCGACACCACGGCGGTCGCGCCGGTCACCACCGGGCCCATAGCCGCGAAAATGAAGATAAGCAGGGTGAGCACTATCACTATCATGTGACCGCCCATCATGTTGGCGAAAAGACGCACGGTGAGAGCCGCCGGCTTGGTGAACACACCGAAGATTTCGATTATCGGCATGATGGGAAGAGGCCATTTGAGCCACCAGGGCACCTCGGGATTGAATATCTCCTTCCAGTAATGTTTGGTGGCGAAGATATTGGTGATAAAGAATGTAAGTATAGCGAGCACAAGCGTCACGGCTATGTTGCCTGTCAGATTGGCTCCGCCCGGAAATATCACTATGAGGCCCAGGAGGTTCATGATGAGGATGAAGAAGAACACCGTGAGCAGATAGGGAGCGAAACGCTGAGCCTTGTTCTTGAGTGTAGGCTTGATGACTCCGTCATATATGAAGAGTATCACAAACTCTATAGCTCCCACCATCTTGCGCGGGCCTTTCATGCCTTGGGTACGGTGCCAGCGGGCTACGGAAAGTATACACCATATGCACAGGAGCACTGCGATGAAGACTCCACACACATTTTTGGTAATGGAGATGTCCACTGCGGGCTTGACATCCTGACCGCCGACGATCTCTACGACCTTGCCTTTGTAGGGGCTGTCCTTGCCGGCAATCTTGAACTCAGCGTCTCCGTCGCGATACACTTCACCGCCCGTCACACGCGAGGAAGAGAACACGTGCAGGCCGTCCGAGCCCCATACGATGACAGGGAGAGGGATGCGCTTATGATGATTGAAGGGCACCTCCCATCCATATCCGTCGCCAAGATGCTCGAATATGATGCCTTGGGCGTCAATGCCCTCCTCCTTTGACGCATCGGTGTCGTGGCCCGAAGCGAGGGCCATGGCCGGAGCCAGGAGAGCGATGAGCGCGAGTGCTATGGTTGTGAAGATATTTTTCATCGCCGGTAAGTTAATATATGCATACTGACACTACGTCGCTGTCGACATCGGCTATGCCGCCCTGGATGTCCACCCGCTGCTCTGTGCCGTCAGAAGTGTAGCGCACGGTGCCGGGAGTGAGGGTAGAGATTAGCGATGCATGGCCGGGGAGCACGGTGAAGGCTCCCATAGTCCCTGGCAGGTGCACCACGGAGGCGTCGCCTTGAAACAGGATGTCGTCGGCTGAAATTATCTTGAGTGTCATCGGCTTGGATTATTGTATATAGTGATGCTTATGAGGAGTGGCTATCGTTGCTGACGAGTCGGACTGTCGTCTCAGGCACCTGCCTCAGCAAGAAGTTTCTTACCCTTGGCTATGGCGTCGTCGATGGTGCCGACGTTGAGGAATGCCTGTTCGGGCAGGTCGTCGACCTCGCCGGCAAGAATCATCTTGAAGCCGCGGATGGTCTCGCTGAGAGGCACCATTACACCGGGCAGACCGGTAAACTGCTCTGCCACGTGGAACGGCTGGGAGAGGAATCGCTGCGCACGGCGTGCTCGGGCCACGACGAGCTTATCCTCGTCGCTGAGCTCATCGACACCGAGGATGGCGATGATGTCCTGAAGCTCGTTATATTTCTGAAGCAACTGCTTCACAGCCTGGGCTGTGTTATAGTGGTCTTCGCCGATGATATTGGGGTCGAGGATACGCGATGTCGACTCGAGAGGGTCAACGGCCGGATAGATGCCGAGCTCGGTAATCTTACGCGAGAGCACGGTAGTGGCATCGAGGAAGCTGAAGGTGGTAGCCGGAGCGGGATCGGTCAAGTCGTCGGCCGGCACATAGATGGCCTGTACTGAAGTAATCGAACCGTTTTTGGTCGAAGTGATTCGCTCCTGAAGAGCACCCATCTCAGAGGCAAGTGTGGGCTGATAGCCTACTGCCGAGGGCATACGGCCGAGAAGAGCCGACACCTCCGAACCTGCCTGGGTGAAACGAAATATGTTGTCGATAAAGAGGAGGATGTCCTTACCGCCGCCGTCCTGGTCACGGAACTGCTCGGCAACTGTCAGACCCGAGAGAGCCACACGCAGACGTGCGCCCGGGGGCTCGTTCATCTGACCGAACACAAGAGTGGCCTGTGAATCCTTCACCTGATCCATGTCGACATCGGCAAGATTCCACTCGCCTTTCTCCATACCTTCCTCAAACTTCTTGCCATACTTCACAACGCCGCTCTCGATCATCTCGCGGAGCAGGTCGTTACCCTCGCGGGTACGCTCGCCCACACCGGTAAATACCGAGAATCCGTTGTGTCCCTTGGCGATGTTGTTGATAAGCTCCATGATGAGCACTGTCTTGCCCACACCTGCACCGCCGAACAGACCGATTTTGCCACCCTTGCTATAAGGTTCGAGCAAGTCGATGACCTTGATGCCGGTGTAGAGTATCTCGGTGCCGATGGTGAGGTCCTCAAACTCGGGAGCCGGCTGATGGATGGGACGGAGGTCCTTGCGGTCAAGCTGAGGCAGACGGTCGATGGCATCACCGATGACGTTGAGCAGACGGCCTTTCACCTGCTCGCCGGTAGGTACCGCGATGGGTCGCTCGAGATTGTCAACACGCGCTCCGCGCTGCAGACCGTCGGTACTCTCCATAGCCACGCAGCGCACGGTCTTTTCACCGATGTGCTGCTCCACTTCGAGTATCAGCTCCGAGCCGTCGGGACGCACTACTTTGAGAGCGGTGTAGATGGGAGGGATGATGTTGTCATCGCCTTCAAACATCACGTCGACCACAGGTCCTATCACCTGGACGATTTTGCCATATTTTTCACTCATCGCGATTAGGGGGTATTAAGTGCGCCGTCATGACGGACGCGACATAGTATTTTTAAGGATTTCTTATGTTTTTAGAGGTAGAGGCTGTAAGTCACCACAATCACCATCAGCACAAGGTTGAAGAGATTGATGGGGAGCAGATATTTCCACTCGAGCGTAAGGAGCTGGTCGATACGCAGACGGGGGAATGTCCACTTGAACCATATGATGATAAACGACAGCGCGATTGCCTTGCCGATAAACCACACCACAGAGGGGATATAATCCATCACATGATTGAAAGCGTCGAGGCCGGGAATATGGAGCGGCATCCAGCCTCCGAAGAAGAGGAGTGCGGCCACGCCCGACACGATGAAAAGATTGAGATACTCGGCAAGATAGAAGAAACCGAAGTGGATACCCGAATACTCGGTGTGGTAACCGGCCGTCAGCTCGCTCTCGGCTTCAGGAAGGTCAAACGGGCCACGGTTGGTCTCGGCCGTACCTGCTATCATGAATATCACAAAGGCGATGATGGCGGGGATGTGTCCCGAGAAGATGAACCACAGGTGTTCCTGGGCCATCACGATGTCGGTGACGTTCATCGAACCGGCTATCACTACCATAGTCACAACACACAGGCCCATCGAAAGTTCATAACTCACCATCTGCGCGCCCGAACGGAGTGCGCCGATAAGCGTGAACTTGTTGTTGGACGACCATCCGGCCAGCAGAATGCCGAGCACACCTATCGACGACACGGCCAACAGGAAGAAGATGCCCACATTGAAGTTGATTATCTGAAGGCCGTTGCCCCACGGGAGCACCGCAAACGCGAGCATAGAGGCGATGATGACCAGATAGGGAGCAAGCGCGAAAAGAAACTTGTCGATATGATTGAGCGAGATAAGCTCCTTGATGAGTATCTTGAACATATCGGCCACGCTCTGGAGCAGTCCCCAGGGACCTACACGGTTAGGGCCGAGACGACACTGGAAATAGGCGCAGACCTTGCGTTCGAAGAGGATATAGAAAAGGGCGAGGACCGCATAGAGGAGCATCAGCCCCACTCCTATGAGCAGACACTCGAGTGTGACCGCTGCCCACTCGGGCATATAACCGAGCAGCAAGGAATGAATCCAGGCAGTTGCTACTGATAAGTCTTGCATACTGTTACTTATGTGATTGGATTATTGTAATAGTGACGATTTATCGGTGGGGGGGATAGTGTGGTGGTTGACGGATTACCGGTCGATGTCGGGCACGATGTAGTCCATCGAGCCGCCGATGGTGATAAGGTCGGCAATCTTCTGACCGCGGGTGATGTGGTCGACCACAGCCGCGGCGGGCAGACACGGAGGAGCAATCTTCAGACGATAGGGCATCGTGCCGCCGTCGCTCTCAAGATATACGCCAAATGTGCCTCGGCATCCCTCGACCATCTTGAACCAGTGGCCTACGGGGAGCTTGAGCACCTTGGGCACCTTCACGCAATACTCTCCGTCGGGTATATTGTCGATGAGCTGGGCGATGATGCGCGCGCTCTGCACCATCTCGTCCATACGCACCTTGAAACGGGCCATAGAGTCGCCCTCCTCACGCACCACTTCGTCGAAGTCAAGCTCGGAATAGATGCTGTAAGGATGGAGCTTGCGCACGTCGCACGCCCAGCCCGAGCCACGTCCGTTGGGGCCGGTGACAGCCCAGGAGATGGCATCCTCGCGGCTGAGCACACCCACGTCCTCCATACGGTCGCGGGCAATGACGTTGCCGGTAAATATCTTATTGTATTCCTTGATGTTGGCGGGGAGCACATCGAGCAGGGCATGCACGTCGCTCACGAAGTCGGGATGGAGATCCTGCATTACACCGCCGATGCAGTCATAGTTGAAAGTCATGCGTGCGCCGCATGTCTTCTCCATGATGTCGAGTATCTGCTCGCGCACACGCAGGGTGTAGAAGAGCATGGTGGTCGCACCGAGGTCCATGCAGTAGGTGCCGATAAAGAGGCAGTGGGAGGCGATGCGCGAGAGCTCGTCCATGAGCACACGTATCACCTGTGCACGGCGCGATATCTGGATACCTGCGGCCTCCTCGATGAGCATGCACAGACAGTGGTGATAGGGATGGGCCGAGAAATAATCGAGACGGTCCATGAAATGGAGTGTCTGCGGATAGGTGTCCACCTCGCATATCTTCTCGACTCCGCGGTGGATATAGCCCAGATAGATGTCGATTTTCTTGATAATCTCACCGTCGACAGCCGTGCGGAAACGGAGCACACCGTGTGTGGCGGGGTGCTGCGGGCCTATGTTGACCACAAAGTCATCAGGCTCGAATATGCGACGCTGCTCCTTTACAATCTTGCCGTCGCGCTCCACCCACATGTCGATAAAGTCGGTCTGACGCTCGTTCTCGATTGATACGGGGTTGATATTGGGGTCGTCGTTGTAATCCTTGCGCAGAGGGAAACCCTTCCAATCGATATTGAGGAAGAGACGGCGCATGTCGGGATTGTTGACGAAGATTATGCCGAAGAAGTCATAGACCTCGCGCTCATAGATGGTGGCAATAGCCCAGAGGTCGTGCACCGAGTGGATGAGAGGCATCTCACGGTCGCCTGTGGCCATCACTTTGACCGACACGCGCTCATTGCTTGCGGTGGAGATGAGCTCATAGATACAGCCCATGCCGTTTTCCTTCCAGTCCATACCTACGATGGTCACGAGGAAATCAAACGACAGCTCCGCGTCATGGCGCAGCGTGGCGGCCACGTCATGCCACTGTGCGTCGGGCACTGTCATCTCAAGGATGTCGGTCTGCTCGAAAGTGACCTGGGGAAACAGCTTGGAAATCTTTTCCTGGATGTTAGCCATTATATATAAGGTGTAATAATGATTCTACAAATAGTGGGGAGGGATTTTTATCAGTCGTTGACTCCGGGCACCGGGTGCGCGGCAAGAAACTCCTGCTGTTTCTCCTGACGGTTGACACCGCCGAAGAATTTCTCCACCTTAATCTTACGCGAGAGCTGCATGATGCCATATATCATGGCTTCGGGACGCGGAGGGCATCCGGGCACAAACACATCGACAGGCACTATGTCCTCGATGCCCATAGCCACATGATAGCTCTTCTTGAAGGGGCCGCCCGAGATGGCGCAACTGCCGCATGCTATCACATATTTGGGCTCGGCCAACTGGTCATACAGACGGCGGAATACGGGTGCCATACGGTGGACAATCGTGCCGGCCACCATCATGAAGTCGGCCTGACGGGGCGAGGCTCGCGCTACTTCCCAGCCAAAACGCGCCATGTCGTAACGCGCCGCTCCGAGCGACACGAACTCTATACCGCAGCAACTGGTGGCGAAGGTAAGAGGCCAGATAGAGTTAGACCGCCCCCAGTTGATAAGTTTGTCGAGCGAGCCAACGATCACGTTGGTGCCGCTCTCCTGAAGCTCCTTCACGAGCTTCTCGATATACTCATTGTCTTTCCATGCCTCATAGGGCATGCCTTGCGTAGTTACTTCCATTCAAGAGCTCCTTTCCGCCAGGCATACACGAGACCCAGCACTATAATTCCGAAAAATACTGCGATAGCTGTCAGACCCTGTGTGCCCAGTTCGTGAACACGTACGGCCCACGGATAAAGAAACACTGTCTCGACGTCAAACATCAGGAAGAGAATGGCAAAAAGATAATATCCCACCTTGAATTGAGCCATTGACTCGCCTCGGGTTGGGATACCACATTCGTAAGCCTCGCCTTTCTGCGGATTGAACGACTTGGGCGATATAAGCCCGGCGAGCCATAGAGCGACAGCTACCAGGGCGACGCCCGTGCATAGAGCGACCACCGCTAAGGTTGCATTTTGAATTGCTAATGCTATCATATTATGAGTTAAATCGTTTTTCGTCGATAGTTATTGCGCTGTGTTTGTGTCGTTTGCACACGACCGAGACTCCTCAGTCAGTGCACGGCACACTTTCGGCTGTGCAAATATAGAAAAATTTCTTCAATTTGACACCTTTTTAACGCATGGTATTTTTCTATTTTTCCTAAAATTTTTTCATGGCCTTACCGCCATGCGGATGCACGGCGTAAAACGACTGACGGCTTGTCAGAAATTATAGCCGATCGAGAGCTGAAACAGATTCCACTGATTGTCCATCAGCTCGGCCACATCCCTGATGCCCCACTGATATTGCAGCCCGACCACATAATGGTGGTCAAACGTATAGGACGCACCCAGGCCTATGCCTGACTGCCAGCGGTGATAGCCCTGCGATTTGCTGAACAGCTTCACTTTTTCCTGGGCATAGCCCTCCATGTCGCGCATCTTCATGCCATACTTGCCATAGACGCCATAGCTGAAATACGGTCCGAAAAATATCTGCAGATCTGAGTCGGGGGTAAATCTCAGATGATAGGACGCATACACCGGCAACTCGAGAAAGTTGACAGCCCATGTGGCTTTGGCTTTCATGCCGAGCATGTCTCCCACCTGAGCCTCCACATCATTCATCGACGCGCCCTTCATGGTAAAATACAAGCCTGTGTTTATTGAGAAGCTTTTGATGAGATTGACATCCACGGCAGCCCCGAGAGCCACACCCTTGCGGCCGTCATAATAACCGCTTCCTTTCCCGGCCATGGAAGCGAAGTTCCAGCCCAGACGGGCTCCGACTGTCACAGTCTTCACAGGCTCCGCACTGTCCCACAGCAGCGACTGCGCGCTTGCACCCATGGCCGACAGCAGCACGAGAATAGCGATAATGGTCTTTTTCATAACGTGATGTTTTATCATTGATAATGCTACAACAAAGTTACTCACTGCCAATGATTGGACAAGCCCGCAGGTGGTTAATAGTTGTTAAATTCCATTGGCCTGATTTTCGCTGAAATTGGCCGTACAAGGCGTCTCGCCCGGATAGGTCACTTCCCAGAGATACAATGCCTGAGGGGGCATGGATGTGCCGGCCGCGCAGCGGTTGCGACGCTCTATGATACGGGCGAAATCGTCGACCGTAATCTTTCCTCGCCCTACCTCGACAAGCGTACCGACCACCGCCCTCACCATATTGCGCAGAAAACGGTCGGCCGTAATCACAAACACCCACCCTTCGCCGCCAAATGCATCGATGCGGTGCCACGCGGCATGCGTCACACGACAGATATTAGTCTTTGCATCGGTGTGGAGTTTGGCAAACGAGGTAAAATCGTCTGTATCAGTCAGCAGCGCGGCCGCACGGTTCATGGCCTCATAGTCAAGCCCGGCCGGAGCCTTCCAACTGAGGGGATAGAAAAAGGCCGATTTCTCACCGACGGCATAATAGTGATAGGTGCGCGAGGTAGCGTCAAACCGGGCATGCAGACCGGAATCTACCTGATATATCTCATGTATGGCTATATCGCGTCCCACCATGGCATTGAGCGATCCTACGAGCCTCACCGTGTCGGCTATCTCATCGTCAACGTCAAAATGAGCCACCATCATGCGGGCATTCACACCCGCATCGGTGCGCCCCGCACCGACTATCTTCATCGGGCGTCGCATCACCTTTGACAGCGCGCCCTCTATAACCTCCTGCACCGTGACCGCCCCCGGCTGTGACTGCCAGCCGTGATAAGGCTCCCCACGATAGCTGAGACGCATGAAATACCTCACAATCAATTAGTAATTAGCAATTAGCAATTAGCAATTAGCAATTAGCAATTAGCAATCATAGGCAATTGCCTCAAAAAAATTACTAATTACTAATTGCTAATTACTAATTGAATTTTAGTCTTTTTCGATATAAGTATATCCATAGAGGCCCGAGCGGTAGTTGCTCAGAAACTCGCGGCCCTCCTCTGGCGAAATCTTGCCCTCCTTCATCGAGGCGGTCACCCAGGCCTCGACATTACGCACCAGTTTCTTTGGATTGAACTGCACATAATCGAGCACATCGGCCACAGTCTCACCGTCGATTATACGGTCTATCTCATAACGGTCCTTGTAGACCGAGATATGCACGGCATTAGTGTCACCAAACAGGTTGTGCATGTCGCCGAGTATCTCCTGATAGGCTCCGACAAGAAACACGCCGAGATAATAAGGCTCGCCGGGCTTCACGGGATGCACAGGCAGCGACCCGGCCGTAGTGCCCGAGGGCGATATGTAATAAGCTATCTTGCCGTCGCTGTCACAGGTGATGTCCTGCACAGTACACGTGCGCGAAGGCTTCTCGTCAAGGCGCGAGAGGGGGATTATGGGAAACACCTGGTCAATCGCCCATGAGTCGGTAAGCGACTGAAACAGTGAGAAATTGCAGAAATATTTGTCAGGTATCATCTTTGACACCTTGCGCAGCTCTTCGGGAGCGTGGCGCATGCCGTGGGCGATGTCGCCCACCTCGCGCGCTATCGACCAGAACAGTTCTTCCATCTGTGCGCGGGTGCGCAGGTCTACGAGTCCGAGGCTGAACAGGTCGAGAGCCTCCTCGCGTATCTGCAACGCATCGTGCCAGCTCTCGAGTATATTCTGCTGGTCGAGACGGTCCCATATATTGTAAAGCTCACGTATCAGCTCATGGTCGTCCTCCGAAATCTCCTTGTTGTCTTTCCATATGGGCAACTGCGTGGTCTCGAGCACCTCAAGCACCAGCACCGAGTGATGTGCCGTAAGCGAACGGCCGCTCTCGTTGATGACATTGGGCTGCCTCAGACCGTTTTTCTCACATGCGTCCACAATAGCCGACACCGCGTCGTTGGCATACTCCTGGATGGAATAGTTCATCGACGAGCCCGAAGCAGAGTTGCGGGTGCCGTCATAGTCGACGCCCAGACCGCCGCCGATATCCATAAACTCTACCTCAAATCCCATCTGGCACAACTGTACATAGAACTGTGTGGCCTCTCGGATGGCATTCTTGATAAAACGGATTTTGGTTATCTGACTGCCTATGTGAAAGTGTATCAGCTTCAGGCAGTCGGTCATTTTGTTGCGATCCATATAGTCGAGAGCCTCAAGGAGCTCAGCCGAGTTAAGGCCAAACTTCGACTGGTCACCGCCGCTGGTCTCCCATTTGCCCGAACCCGACGACGCGAGCTTGATGCGCAGACCCACGTTGGGCCGTAGATTCATACGCTTGGCCACCTCCGAAATTATGCGCAGCTCGTTGAGCTTCTCTACCACTATATATATGCGGCGGCCCATCTTCTGGGCCAGCAGAGCAAGTTCGATATAGGTCTTGTCCTTATATCCGTTACAGATAATGAGAGCGTTCTCCTTGATATTGGTGGCAAGCACGGCATGCAGCTCGGGCTTCGAGCCGGCCTCGAGGCCGATATTGAACTTCTCCCCATGAGTCACTATCTCCTCCACCACGGGACGCATCTGATTGACCTTGATGGGATAGATTATATAATTCTGGCCCTTATAGTTATATTGCTTCGACGCTATCGCGAAACACTTTGAAATCTTCTCGATACGGTTGTCGAGAATATCGGGGAAACGCAGGAGCACGGGCGACGTAATGTCTCTCACCTGCAGCTCGTCCATAACCTCACGCAAATCTACGGAGGCATACCCCTCACGGGGTGTCACGGCCACGTTGCCCTTGGAATTGATGGAGAAATACTGTCGTCCCCATCCATTAATGTTGTACAGCTCCGCGCTGTCCTCAATGCGCCATCTTCTCATCGGCTGAAAACGGGTATTAAAGATTAGATAATACGTTGACTTGCGTCCGGACAATGCAGACCGACGCAATCAACAGGCAAAGTTACACATTTTCATAATAATCCACCCACAATTTACCCACAAAATCACCAACCTTGCCCGGTTTTGGGCGGTTTTGGACAAGACCACCTGCCCTGCCCGGTCTGAAAGCTGTGTCACGACGTGTCATAACTTACATACAACTCTTAATTTTGTGTAATGTTAACAATTCACTCTTGCAATAATCACATATAGATATTAACTTTGCCATTGGCTTTCAATGCGCTTTTCACAAAAGGGAAATCTAATTATCATAAACCATTCATACATTAATTCTTATGAACAAGCTTTCAGGGCTGATGCTCGTTGTTGGTTCGACCGTTCTCCTTACAGGATGTAACAAGAAGATGAACCAGTTCGCAGCCGACTATTTCACCACCAACCCCAACCCCCTCGAAGTGGTTGGCACCCATGTACCCGCCACAGTCACCGGCCACATCCCGGCCAAGTTCTTTGTCAAGAACGCCACCGTATCAGTGACACCAGTGCTCGTTTACGGCACCACTGAGGAGATGGCCTCAACCATGACCTATCAGGGCGAGAAAGTGCGCGGCAACAACCCCGTGATTTCTTATGAAAACGGCGGCACCGTCACCATTCCTGTCAACTATCTCTATCAGCCCGGCATGCAGAAGTCAGAGCTCTACCTCAACTTCACCGTCGACCAGAAAGGCAAGCAGTATGTGCTTCCCCGCGTCAAGGTTGCCGACGGCGTAGTGGCCACCGCCGCTCTCGCCAATGCCGGAACTCTTACTCCCGCCACTGCCAACGACAAGTTCCAGCGCATCATCAACGAAAAATACTCTGCCGACATCCACTTCCTCATCAATCAGGCCAACCTCCGCAAGAGCGAGCTTGAGAGCGACGAAGTGCTCCGCCTCCACCGCGACCTGCGTGCCGCTTCCGGCGACGAATCTCGTCAGATCGAGGAAATCAACATCCAGTCATACGCTTCGCCCGAGGGTAGCCTAGACTTCAACACCCGTCTGGCCGAAAACCGCGAAAAGAACACCTCTAAATACCTCTCCGACGCTCTCAAGAAGGACAAGGTGACCGAGTTTGGCGAACTCACCGCCAACTTCACCCCCGAAGACTGGGAAGGTTTCCAGAAGCTCGTAGCCGCCAGCAACATCCAGGACAAGGACCTCATCCTCAGCGTCCTCTCGATGTACAAGGACCCCGAGCAGCGCGAGCGCGAAATCCGCAACCTCTCGAGCATATTTGACCAGCTTGCCGACGAAATCCTGCCCCAGCTCCGCTACTCTCGCATCACTGCCAGCGTAAACGTTATCGGCAAGAGCGACGAAGAGCTCAACAAGGCTTACGACACCGACCCCTCGACACTCACCGTCGACGAGCTCCTCTACACCGCAACCCTCACCAACGACCTCAACCGCAAGAAAGCTATCTATGCCACTGCGACCCGTCTCTTCCCCAACGACTTCCGCGGCTTCAACAATCTCGGCAAGGTACAGTATCAGCAGGGCGACTATGACGCAGCCATGGCCAGCTTCAAAAAAGCTGCCCGTCTTGACGGCAACGCTCCCGAGTCGCAGATGAACCAGGGCCTCGTAGCTCTCGTCAACAACGACCTCCGCGCCGCCAACAACTCGTTTGGCAAGGCTGCCGGCCTCAACGACCTCAACCCCGCCCTCGGTCTCCTCTATCTCAAGCAGGGCGACGTTAAGGCTGCCGTTAAGGCTTTCGGAGACGACAAGAGCAACAATGCCGCCCTCGCCCAGATTCTCAACAAGGACTACAGCAAGGCCAAGAGCACTCTCGCCGCTATCAACGCCCCCGACGCCACAACCTACTACCTGATGGCTGTCCTCGGCGCACGCACCGGCAACGAGCAGATGGTGACCTCTAATCTCCGTCAGGCTGTAAAACTCGACAAGAACATGGCCTCTCAGGCTGCCAACGACCTCGAGTTTGCACGCTTCAACATCTCTAACGCTCTCTAAGACTTCCCCCACCTTAATTATATAAGGACAAAAGTTACAAAAGAAGCATAAGTTTTAACTGTTAACTTATGCTTCTTTTGTAACTTTTGTCCTTTTGTATCTCCAAACATGCACAAAATCCCGTGTAAAAATCGTAACTTTGCACACGAAAACTCTCTAAGAGATTGTTTTTAAAACAACCTCTTCGCCTCAAGCAAAATTTAAAATTATGGAACACCCCGCCCTCTCACGTACACGGATAGACGAAATAGTGGACCGCCTGTGCAGTCATACCGACATGCACCACGCATGTCCCGAGCGTCGCCACGAGGGTGAGCCGGTGCTCTCCAATATCTCGGTCAAACGCATTGTAGAGCTGTCGTCAGGACTGCTCTTCCCGGGATTTTTCAACGACACTATCGAATCGCCCTCAGTGATGCGCTCCATGCTCACATTAGCATGCCACGAGTTGCGCAACCTGCTCGTCCACCAGATTGCTGCCGGGCTCTGCTTTGCCGACACTGACTGCGACACAATCCTTCCGGAACTCCACCGGCGCGCCGCCGAGGCGGCCGACAGCTTTATCGACTCCCTGCCCGAACTTCGCCGCATGCTCGATACCGACATTGACGCCACCTATCTCGGCGACCCGGCGGCGACATCGACCCACGAAGTACTCATCTGCTATCCCGGCATACGCGCCACCATCAGCCACCGCATAGCCCATGCCCTGCTCAAGCTCGGAGTTCCCGTAATCCCACGCATGATTTCCGAACTGGCCCACTCCGACACCGGCATCGACATACATCCGGGTGCATCCATAGGCCACTCTTTTGTCATCGACCACGGCACAGGTGTGGTCATCGGAGCCACTGCCATCATCGGCAACAACGTCAAGCTCTATCAGGGCGTGACTCTCGGGGCCCGAAGTTTTGTAACCGACGACTCCAACAACCCGGTCAAAGGCATCCCACGCCACCCCATCATCGGCAACGACGTGGTGATATACTCCAACTCCACCATACTCGGCCGAATCACCATAGGCGACGGTGCCGTTATCGGCGGCAACCTATGGGTGACGCGCGATGTGTCGCCCGGCGAGAAACTCATACAGCCGCGCGCCGACAACTTTCGTTCTCTCGACCCCTCCTCAACCAACTCTCACGACAATTAAAACACCCAGTCATCAATATACGTCTATGTCACAAAAATTTGAAATGGTAGCCAAGACCCTCAAGGGTCTTGAAGATGTCCTTGCCGAAGAGCTCCGCACGCTCGGAGCCGAAAACGTTCAGCCGGGATGCCGCATGGTGTCGTTTGAAGGCGACCTCGCCATGATGTATCGCGCCAACCTGTGTTGCCGTACAGCACTGAGTATCCTGCGCCCCATCTACAAATTCATAGCCACCGACCCCGACTCGCTCTACGAGATGGTCAAGGAATATGACTGGGGCAGTGTGCTCACGCTCGGAAAGACATTCTCAATCGATACCACAAGCCACTCCAACGAGTTTACCCACTCGCGCTTCGTCACCTATCGCGTCAAGGACGCCATAGTCGACTGGTTCAAAGACCGCTTCGGAGCAGACAAGCGTCCCGGCGTACGCCTCAATGACGCCGACGTGATGCTCAACGTGCACATCGACGGCACCCGCGTCACCCTCTCGCTCAACTCATCGGGCGAATCGCTCCACAAGCGCGGATGGCGTGTGGCACAGACCGACGCTCCCATCAGCGAAGTGCTCGCGGCCGGCATCATCCTCAAGAGCGGATGGCGCGGCGAGACTCCGTTTGTCGACCCCATGTGCGGTTCAGGCACATTTCTCATCGAGGCCGCAATGATAGCAGCCGACATCAAACCCGGCTCCTATCGTGAGACATGGCCTTTCACCCAGTGGCGCGACTGGGATCCCGAGCTCTTTGACAGCGTGCTCCACGAGGGCGAGACCGACGAGCCCCGCGAGTATGATTTCAAAATCTATGGCTCCGACATATCACCCAAAGCAATCGACATAGCCGAACGCAACATCCTCTCGGCAGGTGTGGACGAGTATATCAATCTGCGCGTCCGCTCTATACAGCATTGGGACGAGGCTCCCGCAGGAGGCACACCCGGCGTAATGGTCACCAACCCGCCTTATGGCGAGCGCATCAATCCCGAGGATATCGAAAACCTCTACCGTACCATCGGCACCAAGCTCAAGAAAGTATTCTGCGGCTATCACGCATGGGTAATATCATCCAACGAGGACTGCCTGGCCCACATCGGCCTCACACCCTCGCTGCGCGAACAGCTCCAGAACGGAGGTCTTGACTGCGAGCTGCGCGAATACGTGAGCTTCGAAGGCTCCAAGAGCGAATTTCGCGCCGCCGGCGGCACCATCAAGGGCGACCGTCCGGCCCGCGAGCCCAAAAGCAAAAAATTTGCCCGCAAGTCAGATGCCGAATGGACCCGCGACGCCCGCGAGAAAGGCATGGGCGGCAAGAGAGGCGACTCACGCCGCGGCCTGCCCAAAGACACACCGCTGAGCGAGAAATATCGTCCGAAATCGGGCGGATTTGCCCGCAACGAGGAGCGTAGACGTAAATTTAAAGAAGAGACCGCCCGCGACGGCGAACGCCGCATGGGCCCACACCACCAGTCGGAGGCCGAGGAACTGCTCGCACGCCGCCGCAACATCCACGCTCTCAAGAGCCTTGGCGAGACACCCAAGATGCCCTCTATCCCACCGTCCGAAGGCACGTTCATGCGCACCCGCCGCCGCTGGAAACGTCCCGATTCTGAATAGTTGAAAAAAGTCAACAGAGTATATAACAACGATTCAGGCACATCTGTCATATTAACTCATTTAACTCTTCGACTTTTTTTACCATAAAGAAATGAGTATACAAACAACCCTCAATACCCTAAGATACCCCGTGAGCACACAACCCGAAAAAAGCCCCTTCAACGCGGGCGAGACACTTCAGGAAAAGACTTCACCCGTCACAGTACTTCTACTCGGCTCAGGCGGCCGCGAATGCGCCCTGGCCTGGAAGATAGCCCAAAGCCCCATGCTGCGTAGATTCTTCATAGCCCCCGGCAACGGCGGCACAGGTGCGTATGGCGAAAATGTCAGCCTCTCGCCGCTCGACTTCGAGGCCATCGACGCCTTTGTCAAGGAGAACGGTGTCGACATGATTGTGGTCGGAAACGAAGACCCGCTCGTAGCCGGCATATATGACTACTTTGCCGGACGCGAAGGCGCGCCCCTCATCGTAGGTCCCTCCAAGGCCGGCGCGGCACTCGAAGGCAGCAAAGACTTTGCCAAGCAGTTCATGGTGCGCCACAACATCCCCACCGCACGCTACCGCAGCTTCACTGCCGAGACTGTCGAGGAGGGCGAACGTTTCCTCGAAGAGCTCCGCCCGCCCTACGTGCTCAAAGCCGACGGCCTGGCTGCCGGCAAAGGCGTGCTCATCATCGACTCGCTCGACGAAGCCAAGCAGTCGCTCCGCGAGATGCTCTCGGGCATGTTTGGACAGTCATCGGCCACAGTAGTCATCGAAGAGTTCCTCAAAGGCATCGAATGCTCGGTGTTCGTGCTCACTGACGGCAACGGCGGCTACCGCATACTCCCCGTGGCCAAGGACTACAAACGCATCGGCGAAGGTGACACAGGCCCCAACACCGGCGGCATGGGCGCGGTAAGCCCCGTGGCATTTGCCGACGAGACCTTCATGAAAAAAGTCGAGGAGCGCATCATCCTCCCCACCGTCAACGGACTCATCGCCGAAGGCATCACCTATCGCGGATTTATCTTCCTCGGACTCATCGAGGTAGGCGGCGAGCCGATGGTAATCGAATATAACGTGCGCATGGGCGACCCCGAGACCGAGGTAGTGATGCTCCGCATCGCCTCCGATCTGCTCCCGCTCCTTCAGGCAGCAGCCTCAGGCAACCTCGGCGACATGCCCCTGGCCATCGACCCGCGCTATGCCACCACCGTGGTAGTAGTTTCGGGCGGCTATCCCGGCTCTTATGCCAAGGGCAAGGTCATCACCGGCACCGACGCCTGCGGCGATACCATACTTTTCCACGCCGGCACCAAACTCAACCCCGACGGCACACTCCTCACCTCGGGCGGACGTGTCATAGCATGCAGCTCCTACGGCAGCGACATCGACGAAGCTCTCAAAGGCTCATTTACAGGAGCCGCAGCCATCAACTATGAGGGCAAATATTTCCGCCGCGACATAGGTGCCGACCTCAAAGCCATACTCCAAATCAAGAAATGACAAAAAAAGAGACACGTTTCACCAACATACTCCGTTCGCGCGGAGTGGCATGCATTCTTGCCGCCCTCTCGGCGTGGATGACCTGGAGGTGTCTCCCCTCACTCACTGCGCCCGCAGGATGGCTCGGGATATTCCCCGAGCTGTCTTGCGTGCTAAATTTTGCCATACTCGCGGGCACAGGCGTGGCCATGATAGCCATCAACCGCACCTTCACACTGCTGCGCACGCTGTCGGTGTTCTTCGCGGCCTACTTCCTCTTTATCACGGCCGCCACACCGGGAGTAGCCGCCTTTGCGGGCACCTCATCGCTGCTGGCGGCGGTGATGATACTGTGCATGTGGATACTCTTCACGCTCTACAACGAGCGGGTGAGCGACAGGCGCGTGTTTCTGATATTCTGTCTTCTCGGGGCCGGCACACTCTACGACTGGAAATTTCTCTTTTACTTTCCGCTCTTCATGACCGGCATGATGCAGATGCGCATCATGCGGTTCAAGAAAATCATCGCCGCACTCATCGGCCTCATCACCCCGGCATGGATAGTATTCGGTCTCGGGCTCATGCCGTTGCCGCGTCTGCCCCACATCTTCTTCACACCTCCGGCTCTGCTGCTCCACGCCCCGGGCGGATGGCCGTTTCTGTGCACGGTGTTACTGACGATGGTCACCGGCTTTCTGTTCGGCTCCACGGCTTTGCTGCGCATACTCGGGTTTAACGCAAGGGCACGCGCCTACAATGGCTTTCTCGCTCTGCTGGGCATCTACACGGGTGTGCTCGCTCTGATCAACTTCACCGCGCTGCCCGACTATGTGACTCTGCTCAACGCCTGCGTGGCCTTCCAGACAGGACACTTCTTTCGTGCCACAGCCTCGCGACGCGGCTATATAGTGATACTCGTACTGCTTGCTGCCTACACAGCTCTCTACATCTGGTCTGCATTATGAAAATCGTAGTTGACCGCAACATTCCCTTTATCGAAAAGCCTCTCTCCACGCTTGGCCGCGTGATCATGCTCCCAGGCTCGGAAATAACGTCCGAGACAATGTGCGACACCGACATACTGGTCACACGCACACGCACACGCTGTAACGCCTCGCTGCTCGACGGCTCACGATGTCGCTTCATCGGCACTGCCACCATAGGCACCGACCACATCGACCTCCCCTACTGCGCCTCTCGCAGCATCACCGTGGCCAACGCGCCCGGATGCAATGCCCCGGCCGTAGGCCAATGGGTGCTTGCCGCCATCCGGACCCACATAGGCCCGAAAGCCTCACTCGCCGACGTGACACTCGGAGTCATCGGCGCAGGCAACGTCGGCTCAATACTCATCCGCTGGGCCGAGGGGCTCGGCATGCGTGTACTTGTCAATGATCCCCCTCTCCAGGCATCGGCTCCCGAACGTTACACTTACTCGTCACTTGCCGATCTGGCACGCGAATGTGACGCCATCTCCATCCACACACCGCTCACACTCACAGGCCCCCACCCCACACACCATCTCATCGACCACGACTTCATCGCCTCGCTGCGACGCTCGCCGTTGCTGCTCAACGCCGCCCGCGGCCCTGTGACCGACACCCGCGCACTCCTCGACGGACTCGACAGCGGCCTCATCGGAGCCGTAGCCATCGACTGCTGGGAGGGCGAGCCCGACATTGACCCGCACCTGCTCTCACAGGCACTGATAGCCACCCCTCATATCGCAGGCTATTCGCGTCAGGGCAAGATACGCGCCACACAGATGGTGCTCGACATGCTGTCGACCTACCTCAACCTTGAGTCGCCCCTACAGGCCGACGCCCCAGCCATATCACCTGTACCCGACACCATAAGTGAGGACACGATTTCATATGACATACTCGCCGACACCCGTGCACTCCGCGCCACCCCCTCACTCTTCGAGTCGCTGCGCAACAGCTACCACCTGCGCGAAGAGCCGGGCATGTGACCTCAGTGATTGCTGAAAAATTATAGATGCGCGTAAAATTTACGCGCATTTTTGTTTTCATTAAAAATAAAATTATCTATATTTGCATTACCTAATCTTTCCATTAACCAATAATCAAACCAAATCGCACTAAACACAATGGGACTTTTTGATAAAATCTTCAAGCAGGTACCCGAAGAGGACATGCTCACCAAACAGGAAGCATTTGCAGGTATAGCACTCGCCATGGCCGGAGCTGACGGCAGCATCGCTCAGTCGGAGTGGGACGGCATCGTATCATACATCCGTCGTCTGCGTCTCTATGACAACTTCTCAAGCCCCGCTTTCGACAAGATGTTCGACAAACTTTTCCGCATTCTCAAAAACCAAGGTGCCAGCGCACTTGTAGCGGCTTCGGTTACAGGCCTTCCCGAAGACCTCAAGCTCACAGCCTTTGCCTGTGCGGTTGACATCGCTCTCGCCGACGGCGTAGTAGAGGACGAAGAGAAGGAGATCATCAACCAGCTCGCCGAGCTGCTCGAAATCCCCGAGCAGACCGCCATCTCAATCATCGAGGTGCTCATCATCAAGAACAAGGCTTAAGAGACTATACAAAAAATAAAGAGAGAGGCTGTGTCACACACACAGCCTCTCTCTTTATTTATTGCATATCTGCCAGGCTCCCTATTTGAGCGTCACATGATAGGTCTTGACCACACCGTTGTAGTCAAAATCGACGCGGGCCGTGCCGGGATATGAATCTGGCTGCGACACTTTCACCTTGACAGCGCGATTATCGGACGAAGCGGTCACCTCGGGCCGTTTTCCGGAGGGCATACGGCATGACACCTCATAGTTGTTATAACCCGTATAGCCGTTAAGGGCAGTCATGCGCGCAGGTGTAGCGGGGAGTTCTATCTCCTTGCCGTTGACACGTATCGACACACCCGGAGGCTCGGGGAGATTCATGGTCTGTCCCTTGCGTGTAAATCCAAGTCCGTGGAGCACACACACTTTGCTGCCTTTGCCTGCATTGGCCACAAGATATATGGCGTGCTTTTTGTCAAGTCCGTCCACCACATCCGACACATCGGCTGTAAAGCGGCGTGTCTTGCCCGACGACTTGGCCGGAACATTGACAGTGGCAATCTTCCGACCGCCGAGCACATCACCCTCCCACGGGCCGTCGAGCATCACATCTATGCTGAAAGCCTCGTCGGTGACAGGTGCAAGGAATAGGTTGAGCCTGGTCTTGTTGCCTTTGGCAGTGCCTTTAAACGGTTTCAGTCCCTTCTCGGCCCTGTCGAGTCCGCCAAATCCGAAATACTTGAAACCCACGATGTCGGTGCCTGACATCTCTACGGGCATACTGTTGTCCCATATGTCCCACGAGTCAGTCTGCGCGCCGATGTTTGACAGATAGCAGGCATATCCGGCCGAATAATATTTATAGGGGTCAAGACCATATATCTGAAAGCCCTCCGAAGTCACCTCCGCGCCTGTATATTCCCTGCCGTCAGCAGCCTTGGCCGTCCATGTGCAATCGGGAGCATAGGGGTCATAGCCGGTGATGACCACACGTCCGCCCTCGGCCACCGGTTTTTCGTCACACACAATGTTGACGGGAGCCACCATAGCCTGACGGGCGAAGCCAAATCCGCGCGGAGGACGGTGATAGAACACATACCATTGACCATTGATTTCCTGAAGACTGCCGTGGGTGTTGTGGCCGGCGTTGGTGAGCTGAAGCGCGGAGCCGTCACGGTTGACCACCACGCCGCGCGAGTCGACAAGCACACCTCCGCTGCGCCACGGGCCCAACGGACTGTCGCCATAGGCATAACGAAGGGTCGAGTTGGTGTTGCCCAGACCATACTCCGGTCCTGAAAACCCCGAGAAAATCATCACATACTTATTGCCGACCTTACGTATCGACGAGGCCTCGAAAAAGTTGAAGTCGAGCGGATTCTGATTGCTCATAAGAGCGGGATACACAGTGCCTTCGGGGTCGCGTATAGTGCCCTGATGGGTGCTCGCGGGAATAAAATAGGGAATGGTCTCGGTGCCGGGACGCACTGAATACATCGTGTTCTGGTCAAGCTCGGCCGCAAGCGAACGCTGGAACCCCCAGAATCCATAGGCTCTGAAACCTATTTTGCTGTCAGGGTCAGCCGGATCGGTGACATGCTCGATATATATCGACGGGTCAAAGCCCAGCACACTCCCCTCGGTCACGGCTGTACCCTCGGCATTGAGGTTGACCGGCACAAACGGACCGTCAGGACGATAGCCCTTGCACACCATGGCCTCACGGCGCGGCCCGCGGCTGTGGGGATATAGATAATACACCTTGCCACCCTTGCCGTCGGGCACTTCCACAAGATCGGGAGCATACATTATATCCCATTCTCCGCCAACGCTGTAGGTGAATATCGCCCCCTCGTCGCGCCAGTCGGTGAGGTCATCGACCGGAGCCGACCACATGCGTATGTCCGACCCGCAATATCGGTCAAAACTCGTATCGTGCGAACCTATTATATAGGCACGGTATTTGCCCGGACAGTCGGGGTCTTCAAACACTCTCGGTTCTCCGTCGGGAAGGTGTTCCCACAACGGCAGATAAGGATTGCCGGTGCCAACCGCGGTGGCTTGACGGGCAGAGGCGGCCAACGGCATCATCAGTGCCGCGACGGCACATAGCTTTACACATGATCGGTACATATTTTATCCTTTTGAATTGCTGAATATTACACAGTTACAAAATTAGACAAACTCCGACAAAGAGTGATTTACACATCTATCATATGTATTTCCCGACGCAACGCCACATAGGATTATGTCTCATTTTCTTTCATATTCGTGACATTATCGCACCTTTTTGGCTGAAAATGCACCGTAACTTTGCACCGACAACACACCTCAACACGTCTCCCGATCTACCCTATTTTCTCACCCTTAATCCCCCTGCTCCACCCCATGCGCACCATCACCCGCCTCATCATCCACTGCACCGCCACCCCTCGCGGCCGACACGTTACCGTAGCTGATATAGACCGCTGGCACCGCCAACGCGGCTTTGACGGCATAGGCTATCACTACATTATATATCTCGACGGCTCGATACACCTGGGCAGAAACCTCGAACGAGCCGGTGCGCATTGCCGCGGCTACAACTCCACGTCCATCGGCATCGCCTACGTCGGAGGTGTCGAAGCTGACTGCACCACCCCGGCCGACACCCGCACTGAAGCGCAGAAAACCGCCCTGCGCACACTCGTAGCGAGTCTGCGTGAGCGGTTTCTCGGAGTGACAGTCCACGGCCACAACGAATTTGCGGCCAAGGCCTGTCCCTGTTTTGATGTCAGTCGTTCTCTTTAGAGAGCGAGGAGCTCATCGATGCGAGCCTTGAGAGCGTCCTTCTGCTGCGCGCCTGCCATGCGGAGGCTTGCAACCTGCTCGCCGTTCTTGAAGAACAGGATGGTGGGAATCGACATGATGCGATACTTCATGGCCAGGTCGTTTTCCTCCTCGATGTTATACTTTCCGATAACGGCCTTGCCCTCATATTCCTGGGCAAGCTCCTCTACGATGGGTGCCATGCGCACGCAAGGACCACACCAGGTAGCCCAGAAGTCAATCACTACGGGCTGGCCCGATGCGATAATCTCATGTACGTTCTGATCAGTAAAAACCATAGTTGTAATAATGTTGATTGTTATGAATTATGTTAAAACGTCAGTAATTGTTCAGTCATTTATCGTATAGCTTATCTGCTCGTCATCCAGAGCATCGACAAGCGCGCGGGTAATGTGTATGCGTCGTCCCGATGACATGTGAAGCACACGGTTGATGCCGGGGTCAAACACTCGGAAGGCGAGTTCGCCAGTAGGCACGCCGTCGGCCGCCGAGGCTTCCTCGATAAGATTTTTAAGAAATCCGTTCATGCGCTTTGTCTCGATGTCGATGGTGATGTTTCTCACCAGTTTGCCCTTCATATCCTGAAGGAGCTGCATCGTCTTGATGTTGAAGCGTATGTCGGAGTTGGCAAACCGCCGCTGAAACTGTCCCGAGATAAGTATCGGGGTCCCGGGCACGCCATAGTTGTGAAAGTCGATGTAAGTCTGGCCGAAGAGCATAAACTCGGTGCTCCCCGTGTAGTCCTCGATTTTCATGATGCCGAAGGGGCCGTTCTTGCCCTGGCGTGTCTGAAAGTCTATCACCATGCCGCCGAGCTTGACATCCATACCCTCGACAGGCTCCATATCGGAGAAATGCTTGACAGTGCAGCCCGTGCCGTGGGTCAGCTCCATATAGTAGGGGTCGAGCGGATGGGCCGAGAGATACATGCCCACCAGTTCACGCTCCTTCTCGAGCTTGGTGGCCATGGGCCACTCGGGGGCGGGAGTGACGGGCGGACGGCCGGCTGTGGCCATATCGGCGTCGTCACCGAAGAGCGACATGGCCGACGACATCTTGTCGTTGTGAAACGCCTGTCCGTAACGCACCAGCACTTCGCTGAAGGCTTCTCCCTTGGCGTTCTCGCCGAAAAAGTCCTCGCGCTTCATGCCGTCAAAACTGTCGAAGGCACCGGCGAGCACGAGATTCTCAAGCGTTCGGCGGTTGACAGTGCCCGAGGGGACTCGCTCCACAAAGTCATAGACCGACTCGAACGGACCTCCGGCGTCACGCTCGGCAATGATGGACTTGACCACTCCCTCACCCACGCCCTTGATGGCCGCGAGCCCGAAGCGGATGTCACCCTGCTTGTTGACACCAAACTCCATGAAACTCTCGTTGACATCGGGACCGAGCACACGTATGTGCATGCGCTTACACTCGTCCATAAAGCCCGTGAGCTTGGTGATGTCGGAGCGGTTGCGGGTAAGAATGGCCGCCATGTATTCCGACGGATAGTTGGCCTTGAGCCATGCCGTCTGAAACGCCACCCACGAGTAGCACGTGGCGTGACTCTTGTTGAACGCATAGGAGGCAAACTTCTTCCAGTCGGCCCATATCTTCTGGAGCACCTTGGGGTCATGGCCGTTGGCCTGGCCTCCTTCCATAAATAGGGCCTCCAGCTCGTTCATCTTGTCGATGAGCTTCTTGCCCATCGCCTTGCGCAGCGAGTCGCTCTGGCCGCGGGTGAAGTTGGCCAACAGTCGCGACAGAAGCATGACCTGCTCCTGATAGACGGTCACTCCATACGTGTCCTTGAGATATTTCTCCATAATGGGAATATCATAGGTGATGGGGCTGCGACCGTGCTTGCGGGCGATGAAGTCGGGTATATAGTCCATAGGGCCGGGACGATAGAGGGCATTCATGGCTATGAGGTCCTCAAACGTCGAGGGCTGCAACTCGCGCAGATATTTCTGCATGCCGGCCGACTCAAACTGGAATGTGCCCGTGGTGTTGCCCTGGCAATACAGTTCGTAGGTCTTGGGGTCGGCGATGTCGATGGCGTCGATGTCGACGTCAATGCCGCGGGTCTCCTTTATATTATGTATGGCTTCCTTGATGATTGAAAGTGTCTTCAGTCCGAGGAAGTCCATTTTTATAAGTCCGGTGTCTTCTATGATGGAGCCTTCATACTGGGTCACGATCATCTTGTCGTTGCCCGACGCGCCGGGATTCTTATCGACCGCCGTAGCCACAGGCACCCAGTCGGTGATGGGGTCGCGACATATGATGACGCCGCAGGCATGCACGCCGGTGTTGCGCACATTGCCCTCGAGACGGCGGGCATACTGGAGTGTCTCGGTGATGAGCGGATTGCGCGAGGAGAGCTCGGGCGCGAACTCAGGCACAAACTTATAGCAGTTGTTGAGATTGGTCTTGAGAGTCTTGCCGTCGGGTCCGTCGGGCATACGCTTGGGCACGAGGTTGGCCAGACGGTTGCTCTCGGGCAACGGCAACTGCTCCACACGCGCCACATCCTTGATGGCCGACTTGGCCGCCATGGTGCCGAAGGTTATGATGTGGGCCACCTTGTCCTCGCCATATTTGTTGGTGACATAATGGAGCACATCGGCGCGGCCGTCGTCGTCAAAGTCGACGTCGATATCAGGGAGCGATATACGGTCGGGGTTGAGAAATCGCTCAAACAGCAGGTCATATTTGATAGGGTCGACCTGCGTGATGCCGAGACAGTAGGCCACAACACTTCCGGCCGCCGAGCCACGGCCCGGGCCTACCGACACGCCGAGTTCCTTGCGGGCCACATTGATGAAATCCTGCACGATAAGGAAGTAGCCAGGGAAACCCATCGTCTTCATTATATACAGTTCGAAGCGTATGCGTTCCTCAAGCTCGGGGGTGAGCGGCGACCCGTAACGACGGTCGGCTCCCTCATAGGCGAGTTTGGCCAGATAGTCGGCCTCAAACTTTATGCGATAAAGCTTGTCATAGCCGCCCAGCTTGTCGATTTTGGCCTGAGCCTTCTCGGGGCTGAGCACCACGTTGCCGTTCTCGTCCTGCGTGAACTCGTCAAAGAGGTCTTTCTCGGTAATGCGCTGACGATACTCCTCCTCGGTGCCAAACTCCGCGGGTATCTCGAAGAAGGGCATGATGGGGGCATGGTCGATGGAATATATCTCCACCTTGTCGAGAATCTCCATGGTGTTGGACAACGCCTCGGGCAGATCGGGAAACACCGTCGCCATCTCCTCCTGACTCTTGAACCACTCCTGCTTGGTGTAGCGCATGCGGTCGGGATCGGAAAGATAGTTGTTGGTGGAGATACATATCAGACGGTCATGCGACTCGGCATCCTCGGCATTGATGAAATGAGAGTCGTTGGTGGCTATGATTTTGATGTCGTGCTTACGTGCCAGTTCGATGAGCACGGGATTGACACGCTCCTGCTCGACATAGGTGTCGCGGTTGGCTCCTGGCATGTCGGTCTTGTGACGCTGGAGCTCTATGTAATAGTCGTCGCCAAATGTGTCCTTGAACCATTTGACCTGCCGGTCGGCCTCCTCGAGCTGCCCGGTGGCTATGAGACGCGGTATCTCGCCGCCCAGACACGCCGAGCACACTATCAGCCCCTCGCGATGGGCGGCAAGGGCCTCCTTGTCGGTACGCGGATGGTGATAGAAGCCTTCGGTGTGAGCCTGCGACACTATCTTGATGAGATTTTTATAGCCCTTGAGATTCTTAGCAAGCACCACCAGGTGACGCCCTTTGTCCGACTTGTCGCTGCGGTCGGTGAGTGACCCTTTGGCCACATACATCTCGCAGCCGAATATAGGCTTGAACTTCAGCTTGCGCTCATACTTGGCTATCTCGGCCTCCACTTCTGGACGCAGAGCCTCGCGCTCGCTCTCGGGAGCATCTTCCAGACGCTTGCGCGCGTCCTCGATTTTACCCTTGTATTTCTTCTTTACTTTGCCCACATAGTTAGCCAGCTCCTTGATGCCAAACATGTTGCCATGGTCGGTCAAAGCGAAGCCCGGCATATCGAGGGCCATGGCCTTGTCGACAAGACCCGTCACCGAAGCCTGTCCGTCAAGCAGCGAATACTGGCTGTGGACATGAAGATGTATAAATGGTGGTGTCATGGGTTCAAAGTTACGCATTATTCCCCAAACATACTACCAAAAATTTGCTAAAATTTCCCCCCTGGCATGAGACGAAGAAATTACGACACTCATTTCCACTGCACGCAAGAAGCAAAGGTCGGCATATTACAAAAAGGATAGTAATTCCTGAAAAAATTATAAACAAGCATGCTATACGCGCTCCTTTGTTCTTATTTTTTTGCAATAGTTCGGTTTTTTCTATAATTTTGTCGTGATTTACCCAAAATTCAAGAATTTTTCTCTTTATGGAGACTTCACGTTTACGTGGCATGGGCGTAGCCCTCACCACTCCATTCAAGTCAGACGAGTCAATCGACTATGACGCGCTCGACTTCCACATCGACTATCTCATCGAGTCGGGAGCCGATTATATAGTTGCGCTCGGCACTACGGCCGAGACACCAACCCTTAGCCGCGAAGAGAAAAAGCAACTTGAGAAACACATCCTCGACCGAGTGTCAGGCCGCATCCCCGTGGTAGTGGGCATCGGCGGCAACAACACTCGCGCGATAGTCGAGGAGATAGCCGATACCGAACGTCTCGGAGAGTTTGCCGCCATACTCTCTGTAGTACCTTATTATAATAAGCCAACCCAGGAGGGCATGTATCGCCACTTCTCGTCCATAGCCCGCGCATGCCCCATCCCGGTGATACTTTACAATATCCCAGGCCGCTCGGGTGTCAACATGGAGGTCGACACCATCATACGCCTGGCCCGCGAGTTTCCGGGCAAAATCATTGGCGTGAAAGAGGCGTCGGGCAACATGGAACAGGCCTCGCTCATCATCACTCGCCGCCCCGAAGGCTTCCTCGTACTCTCGGGCGACGACTCACTGGCCCACACCATGATAGGCAAAGGTGGCGATGGAGTCATCTCCGTGCTCGGCAACGCCTATCCGCGCGAGTTTACCGAGATGATACATCTAAGTCTCGACCCCGAAAGTCACGACGGTGCCACCCCGCTCCACCAGCGTTTCTCGGCCCTTTACTCACTGCTGTTCAAGGACGGAAATCCGGCCGGCATAAAATGTCTGCTCCACCTCATGTTTCCGGCCTACTACGAAGTGCTGCGCCTCCCTCTCGTCCCTGCCACCGACACCACACGCACAGCCCTCGCCAAAGAGCTGCTATGACTCTAAGACTATAATTCCCGAGAATCTGAACGCAGTCAGGAAGACATTTCTTTGCACGAATCGGAAAAACATTCCAAAATCACACCCTTATTTAGAAAAATTCCTCTCCACACCGACTTGATAAAAGAGTCTTTTAGCATCTCTTATGCTATTTGGCTCTTTTAATTTTATTTTTTCCTCTTAAATGTTTGGATTTGTGCTTTATTTACTAAATTTGCAATCAAAACATGAATCGTTCCACCATGACGGGCACAAGTCCAATAACAACAGTAAGGTCTGACAGTCTTGTCATCATCCCTACCTACAACGAGAAAGAGAATGTCGCGGCCATCATCGCGGCGGTCTTAGACCTGCCCGTGGCCTTTGACATCCTCATCATTGACGACAATTCTCCCGACGGCACCGCAGACATAGTGAAAGGTTTGATAGCCAAACATCCGCAGCGTCTGCACATCGTGGAACGCAAAGGCAAGCTCGGACTTGGCACCGCTTATATAGCAGGCTTCAAGTGGGCTATGGAGCACGGATATGAATACATCTGCGAGATGGATGCCGACTTCTCCCACGCCCCCGCCGACCTGCCCAAGCTGCGTCAGGCCTGCAAGGACGGAGCCGATGTAGCCGTAGGCTCGCGCTATCTCACGGGCGTCAATGTGGTCAACTGGCCGATGGGCCGTGTGCTGATGTCATATTACGCGTCGGTCTATGTGCGCACCGTCACCCGCATGCCCGTACATGACGCCACCGCCGGATTTGTGTGCTACCGACGCAGAGTGCTCGAGGCTCTCCCGCTCGACAAGATACGCTTCAAGGGCTATGCTTTCCAGATAGAGATGAAATTTCTGGCCTACAAATACGGATTTCGCATCACCGAGGTGCCCATCGTGTTTGTCAACCGCGTGCTTGGCACCTCCAAAATGAGTTCGGGCATCTTCAGCGAAGGATTTTTCGGAGTCATGCGCCTGAAATGGAGCAGCCTGTTCACAAAATATCCCGATTACAGCACAAAGCAATGAGCACCATACTGTTTCACAATGCAATGCTCGTCAACGAAGGCTCCGTGACACGCGGATGGCTCCTCACCGATGGCGACAAGATAGCCCGCATAGGCCACGGAGACCTGTCCGAAGGCGTGACCGCCGACGAGGTAAACGACTGCGGCGGAGCATACATAATGCCCGGAGTCATCGACACACACGTGCATTTCCGTGACCCGGGACTCACCGAGAAGGCCGACATGGCCACCGAGAGCCGCGCGGCTGTGGCCGGAGGCGTGACATCGTTTATCGACATGCCAAATACCAAGCCCGCCACAGTGAGCATGGAGGCTGTCGAGGGCAAAATGGCCCGCGCTGCTGAAGTATCGGAGGCCAACTATGGATTTTTTATCGGTGCGACCAACGAAAATCTGTCAGAACTGATGTGGGCCGACTATTCACGCGTGGCCGGCATCAAACTGTTTCTCGGTTCGTCGACCGGCAACATGCTTGTCGATGACGACACCACACTTTCCACACTCTTCGCCAAGGCCCCTGCCCTCATAGCCGTGCACGCCGAGGACGAAGCCATCATACGCGCCGCCCGTCAGCATCTCGAAGCGGCACACCCCGATGGTGTGCCTGTGGAGATGCATCCCGACATGCGTCCGCGCCAAGCGTGTATAGCCGCCACCCGCCATGCCATCAGGCTGGCTGAGCAAGGAGGCGCGCATGTGCACATTTGCCACATATCCACAGCCGAGGAGTTGCAGCTAATAGCCGAGGCCAAAGCCCGCGGGGTCAATGTCACGGCCGAGACATGCCCGCAATATCTGCTCTTTGACCGCAACGATTTCGCCACTCTCGGTGCACGCATCAAGTGCAATCCAGCCATCAAGGAGCCTTCCGACCGCATAGCCCTCCTGCGCGAGCTGCGTCCCGAAGGCGTCATCGACACCATAGCCACCGACCACGCACCTCATCTGCCCGCCCAGAAGGAAGGTAATGCCGAGACCGCAGCCTCGGGCATGCCGATGGTGCAGTATTCGCTGCCAGCCATGCTCGACCTCATGACTTCCGACCCCGATGCCGAGGGGCTCGACATAGCCTGCATAGCCGAGCTGATGTGTCATGCTCCGGCACGGCTGCTCGACATAGACCGACGCGGCTATCTGCGCGAAGGCTATTACGCCGACCTTGCCATAGTGGCCCCGGTGGAGATGCCCGGCCGACGCGTCACCGATGCCGACGTCAAGAGCCGCTGCGGATGGACTCCGCTGGCCGGACGCTCGCTCTCATGGGAAGTAAAGCGCACTATGATCAACGGTGACACCGGCCCGCAGCCTCTCACATTCAACAGACGATAAATCATAGAATCATAAAACCTCTAATACCAACCATCAAACATCTTAAATCTCTCAACAAGAACAACAACCGAAGTCTGAAAAAAATCAATCCAAATCATCAACGTTTCACTTAAAGAAAGCAAATAATCAAGTAAATACATATAGATAATATTCCGGTTATGTTAGACAAAACAAACGTAAAGACCCTCGACAAAGTTGTAGTGCGTTTTTCCGGCGACTCCGGCGACGGCATGCAGCTTGCGGGCAATCTCTTCACCAACGTTTCAGCCGGGCTTGGAAACTCAGTGTCCACCTTCCCCGACTATCCGGCCGACATGCGTCCGCCACAGGGATCTCTCAGTGGAGTCTCAGCTTTCCAGGCAAGTGTCGGTAAAGGCGTACACACTCCGGGCGACCAATGTGATGTACTTGTAGCCATGAACCCCGCCGCTCTCAAGCGCGGCTACAAAAACCTCAAGCCGGGTGGCGTAATCATCGTCGACATCGACTCGTTCAACGAAGCCGGCCTTAAGAAAGCTCTTTTCGAGACCGACGAGCCTTTCAAGGAACTCGGCATCAACGCCCAGATAATCGAAGCACCCGTCACTTCCATGACCAAGGACGCCCTTGCCGACAGCGGCATGGACCAGAAGTCGGTGCTCAAGTGCCGCAACATCTTCGCCCTCGGCCTGGTGTGCTGGCTCTTTGACCGCCCCATCGAAGGTGCGCTCAAGCTGCTCAAGAATAAATTTGCCAAGAAACCGGCCATCTACGAAGCCAACTCCAAGGTGATACAGGCCGGATATGACTACGGCCACAACATACACGCCTCGGTGTCGACATTCCGCATCGAGAGCGACAATGCCCGTCCCGGCGTCTACACCGACGTCAACGGCAACACCGCCACCGCCTGGGGCTTTATCCTCGCTTCCGAAAAAGCCGGACGTCCCCTCTTCCTTGGCTCCTACCCCATCACCCCCGCCACCGACATACTCCATGAGCTGGCCAAGCGCAAAGACCTTGGAGTTAAGGCCTGTCAGATGGAGGACGAGATAGCCGGCGTATGCTCCGCCATCGGCGCGTCATTTGCAGGCGACCTCGCCGTGACCTCTACCTCAGGCCCCGGCCTCGCACTCAAGAGCGAGGGTATCGGCCTGGCCGTGATGGCCGAGCTGCCGCTGGTAATCGTCGACGTGCAGCGCGGCGGCCCATCGACAGGTCTCCCCACCAAGACCGAGCAGACCGATCTCATGCAGGCTCTCTACGGCCGCAACGGCGAGTCGCCTCTGGCCGTCGTAGCCCCGGTGTCACCTACCGACTGCTTCACCATGGCCTTTGAGGCCTCGCGCATAGCCATCGAGCACATGACCCCGGTGATACTTCTCACCGACGCCTTCATCGGCAACGGTTCGTCGGCCTGGCGCATACCCGAAGCCGAGGATTATCCCGAGATACGCGTGCCATACGTGGCCGAAGAGGCCCGTGCCGCATGGAAGCCCTATCACCGAGATCCGGAGTCGCTCAGCCGCTACTGGGCAATACCCGGCGAGGAAGGCCTGCAGCACCGTCTCGGCGGTCTCGAAAAGGACTCCGACACCGGCGCGATTTCCAACGACCCAGTCAACCACGAGAAGATGGTGCTCCTGCGCCGCGAGAAAATCGAGCGCATCGCAAATTATATACCCGAGCAGGAAGTGCTCTGCGACACCGAAGCCGACACACTCCTCGTAGGTTGGGGCGGCACATACGGACATCTCCACCAGGCGGCCGACGACCTCAACGCAGCCGGCAAGAGAGTGGCTTTCACACAGTTCCGCTACATCAATCCGCTCCCCAGGAACACCGCCGAAATCCTCGGACGCTACAAGACCATCATCGTGGCCGAGCTCAACACCGGCATGTTCGCCGACTATCTCCAATCAAAATATCCCCACCTCAACATCCGTCGCATCAACAAGATACAGGGCCAGCCCTTCCTCTCGCAAGAAATCGTTGACGGTGTAACCAAAATCATGGAGGGCAAATAATCATGGAAGACATCAAATACACCCCCGCAAACTATAAGAGTGACCAGGCTGTACGCTGGTGTCCCGGCTGTGGAGACCATGCCATCCTCAACACACTCCACAAGGCCATGGCAAGCGTAGGAGTACCTCCCCACAAGATGGCCGTAATCTCAGGCATCGGATGCTCGTCGCGTCTGCCCTACTATATGAACACCTATGGCTTCCACACTATCCACGGACGTGCGGCAGCCATCGCGACCGGCTTCAAGGTGGCCCGTCCCGACATGACCGTATGGCAAATCTCTGGCGACGGCGACGGGCTCGCCATCGGCGGCAACCACTTCATCCACGCCATACGCCGCAATGTCGACATCAATATCCTGCTTTTCAACAATAAAATCTACGGTCTGACCAAGGGTCAGTATTCGCCTACCAGCGACCGCGGTTTTGTGTCGAAATCATCGCCCTACGGCACCACCGAGGACCCGTTTATCCCGGCCGAGCTCGTATTTGGCGCACGCGGCAACTTCTTTGCCCGCTCCATCGACGTAGAGCTTCAGACCAGCCAGGAGGTGCTCACCGCCGCCCAGCAGCATGCCGGCACATCGGTGGTGGAAGTGCTCTGCAACTGTGTGATCTGGAATCACGGCATACACAACGACATCACTGACCGCGAGCACCGCGCCGAGCGTGTGATCAAACTCGTGCACGGCGAGAAGATGCTCTTCGGCAAGGACAAGGAGTATGGTCTCGTACAGGACGGTTTCCTGCTCAAAGCCGTAAAGGTCGGCGAGGAGGGCTATACAATGGACGATGTGCTCGTTCACGATGCCCACACCCAGTCTAACTTCCTTCACCAGCAACTCGCTATGATGGACGGCCATTCGCTCCCTCTCGCCATCGGCGTGATACGCGATGTGGAGTCGCCCGTCTATAACGAGGAAATCGAGAAGCAGGTGGCTGAGGTGCGCGCCCGCAAGAATTTCTCGTCGCTCCGCGACATGGTCATGGCCGGCGAGACCTGGACAGTAGAATAATAGCCTCCAATTAAAGGAGATACATAAGGACAAAAGTCTCAAAAGCAACAAAAGCTTTCAATTACTTTGCTGAAAAGTTTTATGCAGGTAATTGAAAGCTTTTGTTGCTTTTGAGATTCTTCAGACACTGCTTCTCATGATAACACATAGATTTGGAGACGGAATGGCTGTGAATGCCCCGTCATGTAACAAGATGTCTTTCAGACATCCATCTTGCATCTCATATTTCCGTATGCATCCTGAGCCTTCCAGGCTCGGATGCATACGGCTATTAATCTCCTGATGTCCCTGCCGGGACATCCTTCTGATGCATGTGCACAATATGGTCAAGCCGGAATAATCTCCGGAGTTATTCTCTATATAGGACAGAGGTAACAGGGGGCTTTAAGGTGTAGAAAACACTTACCGCAACACGCTTTCTCATGAAAACGTGTTGCGGTAAGTGTTTTGAAGGCTTTTTATGCCTGTCTGTATCCCGTCGGGATTATTTCTTTTTGGCGGTTGTGGTCTTTTTCTTTGTCGTAGTCTTACGTCTTGCGGCCGTTGTGCGGGTCTTGCGCTTGGCAGGGGTGTATTTCTGCGACTTGCCATAGGTGTTTTTGTCAAAGGCGAAGATGTCTTTGTGGGGCACACCGTTGTCAAAGTCGATGATGGCGTTGGGGTTGATGGGGATGCCCATGTAACGTGTCTCGAAGTGGAGATGGGCACCTGTGCTGCGTCCGGTGTTGCCTCCGAGCGCGATGGGGTCGCCGGCCTTGACTACCTGGTTGGGCTTCACGAGAAAGCGGCTGAGGTGGCCGTAGACGGTCTCCATGCCGTTGGGGTGACGCATCACTACGTAGTAACCGTAACCTCTGCGCTCATATTTTGTGAGGCGTATTTTGCCCGAGAAGGCGGCTCTTACAGTGTCGCCTACCTGGAGCTTCAGGTCCACGCCGTAGTGGTTGCGGCGGAAACGTGCGCGATAGCCGTAATCGGATGTCTTGTGGCCGGGACAGGGGGTGCAATATTCCGACACGTCAATGTCTTTATGATCGGGGATTATGACTGCGGAGCCGTAGGCGTTGACATGCTCCGAAGCCCAGAATTCCTGAAATATATCGCTCTCCATATCCATGGCCTCACGCTCCTTGACATGATTGAGCAGAAGGTCGTTGTTTTCGATCTTGAATGGATTGATAGTGGGTGTCTGCCTGGCTATGAGCGAATTGTGCTGGGAATCGTGCGAGGCGGGGAGTCTGCGCTGGGCCTGCACGGCCACGGCGGTCATCATCACGAGAGCTGCCGAGAGCAATATCTTTAGATTGAAGGTCATTTTTCGGGATTTAGGGCAAGAGGATTGGGATAATGAGGATGAGAGTCTATTATTGAGGAGCGGCATGGCGATTTTTATAAGATTAATTATCAGAGTTGAAGCTCGCCGGGCTCGTTGATGAAACGCATAGAGACGGGCGTGTAGTCAAAAATTTCACCGGGACTGAAGAATCGGTTGATCTCGACCTCGGCATCCTCGGGCGAGGATGATGCGTGAATGATATTTTCCTGATTAGACATGGCGAAGTCACCGCGTATGGTGCCGGGGGCGGCCTGACGGCCATTGGTGGCACCCGTCATGGAGCGCACGACCTCAACGGCTTCGACGCCTTTGAGACAAAGCACTATGACAGGAGTGGCGGTCATGGATTCAAGCAATATGGGAAAGAAGGGGCGGTCAACGAGGTGAGCGTAATGCTCGCGCAGAATCTCGGGAGAAAGCTGCATCATCTTCATGCCGGCTATGATAAGCCCCTTTGCCTCGAAGCGGGCGAGCACGCGGCCCACCAGTCTACGCTCTATAGAGGACGGCTTGAAGATGACAAGAGTCTGTTGCATCGTTTTGGTTTAACTTTTATTTAGATTTAAATTCCTTACTTTTCAAATTTAGTCATTTTGAGCATCTTATCAAAACCAAATTTCCGCAACGGCGTTACACGCATGTTACAAAATCAAATATCATACACACATAATATTAACAATCAATCAGTTAACCATTAATGTAAAAATAACCTAAAAAATATCAACACGATTTCACACTAAATCGGCTTTGTAAAATTATGTAAATTATTGTATTTAAACAACATCAAATATTAACAATCCATCAATTATCTTATCATATTCAAATGAGCAATAATTCGGAGCGACCTGAAATTTTTGGTGCACCATAGATTAATGCCCGCTCCAATTCGACCTGACAGACGCGTCCGCAGGCATACCACGCATGTAACACCCCATCACGCATGGGCACCACACACACGACATGGCGACCTGACATCTCCACATTATAATGAAAGGTGCGGTGTGCCGCCGAGTGGAGGCACACCGCACCGTGCAGGTTCAGACTATGTGACGCGCTCATGTATGGGAACGCTGACGCGCCACCTGCCTGTTACTTTTTATTCTTGGCTTTTTCCAACTGTTTTTCGATTGCGTCGAGGGCTACGTCGATGGCTTCCTCGAAGGTGTCGGCGGTCTTGTCGGCTACAAACTCTTCAAGCTGGGGCACCGTCAGACGTACGATGGCCTGCTTGTTGAGCGCGGTCTCGGGCTTCACTACCTTGAGTGAAATGTCAACTGTGCTCACGGAGGGGAAGCGGCGCACTATACGTTCCACCTTCTTGTTGATAAAGGCAGTGAGCTTCTCGGTGATGTCAAAATGGATTGCTTTAATGTTAATGTCCATAGTGTCCTCCTTTGTTGTTTTGTGCACGGGGGTGTGCGAGTTGATAATTATGTTTAAGGTCACGGTAAGTCACGTGAGTGTAGACCTGGGTCGATGACAGTGATGCGTGGCCGAGTATCTGCTGCACGGAGGCTATCGGCGCGCCGCCGTTGAGCATGTCGGTGGCCATGGAGTGGCGCATCACGTGGGGGCTGAGCCTGGAGGCGTGTGCCCCGCCAAGGCTGAGCATGCGGTGGACCACGTTGTAGACCATCTTGCGATAGAGCGGCTCGCCGTTGTCGCGCACCATCAGGGGGGCGGTGAGGTCACGGGGGCTGACGGCAGTGGATGGCGATGAGTCGCGCAGCAGACGGTAGGCGTCGATGGCCCGGGCCAGCTCGGGGCCGAATGGTATCACTCTTTCCTTATTACGTTTTCCAAGCACTTTTAGTTCACCCCGGGCGGTGTCGACATCGGCGTCGCGCAGACTGATGAGTTCGCTGCAGCGCATGCCTGTGGAGTAGAGGATGTCAAGGATGAGACGGTCGCGCACGGAGGCGAAATCGTCGGGGGCGACGGGAGTGTCGAGGATGCTCTCGGTTTCTTCATGACGCACGTAGACCGGGAGCACCTTGGATGGCTTGGGTAGGGTGAGTCCGGCTGCGGAATTGACTTTGACTTCGCCGTTGCGGAGCAGATAGCGGTAAAATGATCTTAACGATGAGACTTTACGCTTGATGGTGCGTGGCGAGATGTGGGATGAGGCGAGTGATGCGACCCATAGACGCAGGTCGGAACGGCTTACGTCGACAGGACGCAGCGTCTCGGGCTTGCCGCCGGTGGCGAAGTCGGCCCACTGGCGCAAGTCGCGGCCGTAGGCTTCGACTGTGTGGGCCGAGTAACCAAGCTCGCTGACGAGATGCGACAGAAATTGTCTGATATGCTTCATAGGCGACTGTCGGGGATGTCGATTGTAAGTTATCCGATAGCGAAGATATATATTTTATATGTAAAATCCAAATTTTGTGACAATGCTTAAAAACATATATGTTTTGCGCGGATGCTGCCGGGATGTGACAATGTGTTATTTCATGAGGTATCGGAGCGAAAACAAAAAAAACCAGCCCGCGACAATTCGCGGGCCGGCTATGAGACTTATCAACCGTGGGGTTGATTATTTGTTGGCCTTGATAGTAACGGCACGGTCAAGCGAAACGTACTCCTTGCCTTCGCCAAAGAGGTTGGCGTCGTTGGTAGTAACGTCGAGCTGAGAAGCCTTGACACCGTTGCGGAGGAGCACGCGCTCAACACCGTTGGCACGGGCTTTGCGGAGACGGTCGTTGACAGCGGCGGTGCCGGTGTAGTTGTCAGCGTAGCCACATACGGTGTATTTCTGGTCGGGGTTGGCCTTCATCACGTTGGACACAGCGTTGAGCACCTTGTTGTCTACACGAGAGATGCGTGAGCTACCGATGGTGTAGTAGATGGTGCAGAGGGGACCTTCCTCGGCCTCGACAACTGTCTGAACGGGACGGTTGAGGCAGTCGCGGAGCTGACGCTCGAGGTCAGCGATGCGGCCGTTGGCAGCCTGGAGACGGGCCTCAACTTCGTCGCAGTTGGGGATTTCGGGGATAACGGGTACGATGGGTGCTGACCATGTGGACTTGTTAAAGTTGTAGGTCACACCTACGTAGGCCTGGAGGTCAACGTGGTTTTTGCGGAGACCCTGGTTGTTGGTGTCATCAGTGTAGAGACCTGCGCGAAGATCGAGATAGAGGGCGAAGTTCTTGCTGAGGTTGAAGTTGTTGATTAGACCAAGGCTACCGGTGAGGTTGTCGTCACCGCCACGGCCCCAGCCGTCACGACGGCCGCCGTTGACATACTTGGGAACGTATACCCAATTGTAGCCTACACCGGCATAGAGGATGCCGTTGTAAACACGACCGGGACGATAGCCACACCACCAGTTGGTGAGGTTCAACATGGCGTTGAGCTGAGCACCGAACTCGTTGCGTTTGTATTTGTCATACACGGTGTTGCCGTCCTGGAATGTACCATACCAGCCGTAACCGCCGTCGGTACCCATGCCCTTGATCTGGGTGAAGTTGGCACCGGCACGGAGACCGATGATGGGCGAGAACCACTTACCTACCCAGATGCCGGCGTTGGGCGAAAAACGGTCAAGGAAGCTGCGCTCGCTGTTATTGCGGTCGAAGTAGTAGTTTATACCACCTTCAGCAGAGATAAACCAGTTGTCGCTGAAGTTGTTGAGGATGTAGCCCTGTGAGGGATCCTCAACGTAGGTAATCTCCTGCGCGCTCTGGGCCATTGCGCTTTGACCCATGAAGAGAGCGGCTACGAAGCCAAGAAGAATACTTTTTTTCATAAATAATTAATTATTGGAAAATAGTTGAAATATTTTGTCTTTATGTTGTGTATAAGTCTGTGAATCTCCACTACAGGAGCTACGAAATGACTGCGCACAGTATGGGCACGCAGATTATACGGGTCAAAGGTAAAACTTTTTTTCCGAATATTCTAAATTTTTGCATAAAAATCTATAATTATTTATAATATCCGAACCTTATGACATATGGGCGTATCGAAAATAGCGTGTCAAAAACGACACATGTGTAAAAACGCACAAAAGTTTCAAAAGAAACATAAGCGGCCATGCTGACATGTATGACACTAACGTAAAAAGAACGATAGTCTGCTTATGTTTCTTTTGAAACTTTTGTGCGTAAATATCTCTATTTTACGCCCGGGGATTACTTGCCGAGGAATGCGAGCACACGAGCCTTGACTGCGGGCACGGTGAAGCCGAATTTCTCGTCAAGCACCTTGTAGGGTGCAGATGCTCCGAAGTGGTCGAGACCGAACACTTCGCCGTCGGCTCCCACGACTCCACGGAGTGTGGAGGGCAGACCGGCTGTGAGACCGAAGGCAGGGACTCCGGGGGTGAGAACGGCCTGACGATATTCGAGGGGCTGGTTGCTGAAGATGCCGATTGAAGGCACTGACACCACGCGGGCGTTGATGCCCTGGGCCTTGAGCTCGGCGGCCACGTCGCAGAGAAGCGATACTTCCGAGCCGTTGGCCACAAGCACTACGTCGGGGTTCTGAGCCTCGACCACGGTGTAACCACCACGACGGCATCCGGCTGCGGCCTCGGCGAAACGGTCGCCCGAAGCTGCGGGGAGGTCGGGAAGGTTCTGGCGCGAGAGCACGAGTGCCGAGGGGGTCTCGAAGTTTTCCATAGCCATGGCCCATGCTACTGAAGTCTCGGCTGCGTCGGCCGGACGGAGCACGAGCATCGAGGGCTTGCCGCTGAGGTTGCGGAGCTCTTCCATGAGTCGGAGCTGTGCCTCCTGCTCTACGGGCTCGTGGGTGGGACCGTCCTCACCCACGCGGAATGCGTCGTGTGTCCAGATGTATTTTACAGGAAGCTCCATGAGGGCGGCCATGCGCACTGCGGGCTTCATGTAGTCAGAGAATACGAAGAATGTGCCGCAGGCTGCGATGACTCCGCCGTGGAGCACGATGCCGTTCATGACAGCTGCCATGGTGAGCTCGGTAACACCTGCGTGGAGGAATGCGCCTGAGAAGTCGCCCTTGACAAAGGGGTGGGTCTTCTTGAGGAAGGCGTCGGTCTTGTCGGAGTTGGCGAGGTCGGCCGACGATACAATCATGTTGTTGACCTTCTCGGCGAGTACTCCGAGCACATCGGCCGAGGCCTGACGGCTGGCGATGTTGGCCTTGTGGGGGATGGCTGCCCAGTCGATGGCGGGGAGCTTGTTGTCGAGGAATGTGTGGAGCTCGGCGGCAAGTTCGGGATTGGCAGCTTCCCATGCGGCCTGCTCGGCACGACGGGCCTTGACAATCTCGCGGAGCTCGGCGCGGCGAGCCTCGTAGAGAGCCTTGACGTCGTCATAGATTACCCAGGGATTCTCGGGATCGGCACCGAGGTTGCGGAGAGTGGCGGCGAAGTCGGCTCCCGATGCGCTAAGGGGCTGTCCGTGGGTGGAGCACTGACCTTCGAAGTTGGAACCGTCGGCCTTGACGCATCCGCGGCCCATGACGGTGTGGCCTATAATTAAGGTGGGACGCTCGGTCTCGCCCTGAGCTTCAACGATGGCCTTGGCTATCTGCTCGGGATCATTGCCGTTAATCTCGAGCACGTTCCATCCCCAGGCACGATATTTGGCAGCCACGTCCTCGGCGTCGACAGCGTCGACCATTGTGGAGAGCTGTACCTTGTTGCTGTCATAGAACATGATGAGGTTGCTGAGACCAAGGTGTCCGGCCAGACGTCCGGCTCCCTGTGAAATCTCCTCCTGAATGCCGCCGTCAGAGATGAAGGCATAGGTCTTGTGGCTCATCCACTCGCCAAAACGGGCTACGAGGAAACGCTCGGCGATGGCACAGCCGACGGCCATGGTGTGGCCCTGTCCGAGAGGTCCGGAGGTGTTCTCGACACCGCGCTCGGGGTGAAGCTCGGGGTGACCGGGTGTGGGCGAGCCCCACTGACGGAACTGCTGAAGCTCATCGAGTGTATAGTGGCCGAAGAGTGCGAGCACGCTGTAAAGCATGGGCGACATGTGACCGGGGTCGAGGAAGAAACGGTCGCGGCCAAGCCACTTGCCGTCATCGGGGTCGGTGACAAGAAATTGCGAGTAAAGCACGTTTACGAAATCCGCGCCGCCCATGGCTCCGCCGGGATGGCCGGAATTTGCTTTTTCAACCATCGAAGCGGCAAGGACACGGATGTTGTCGGCCGCACGATTAACTGATGTTAGATTCATGAGGATTTTTGAATATGATGAATTTAAAATTGTATTTTATACAATAACCCTCCCCCGGCCACATATCAGCGGCCGCATCGAGGGATGTTGCCTGTGGCAAATATACGAATAAAAAAACAAAAAAATGAGTAGATGTGTAAGTAATTATGCGTATTTGTACGTATATGATACATAAAGATAAAAATTTTAGTTATCTTTGCCATAAAAACAGGTACAAACCTTTCACGCAGTGTGTAGCGGCCCACTCTTGAATGAACGTTTCGACACTAATATGCCTTTTGCAGCCGCTTATTCCGAACCAAAATCCAATTATACAATATCTAATTCTTATCTTAAACAAAAACTAAATGGAAACTTCCGTTAAAAAAAACAGTAACACGGTAGCCATCGTGACGATGTTTTTCGTTTTCGCGATGATTTCGTTCGTTACCAACATGGCGGCTCCTTTCGGCAATATCTGGGGATTCAGATATGCCTGGGCAGGCATGGCCGGCAACCTTATGAACTTTACGGCCTATCTCTTCATGGGTATCCCGGCCGGTAACATGCTCATCCGTTACGGATACAAGAAAACCACGCTGATAGCTCTCGCCGTCGGTGCCATCGGTCTTGGCGTACAGTTGCTATCAAGTGTGGTGGGCGACAACATCATCGTGATAGGCGGTGAGGTCCCGACCACCCTCAATCTGTTTATTTATCTGCTCGGCGCGCTTATATGCGGTGTGTGCGTGTGTATGCTCAACACTGTTGTCAACCCGATGCTCAACCTGCTGGGCGGCGGCGGCAACAAGGGTAACCAGCTCATCCAGACTGGCGGCGCGCTCAACTCGCTGGCCGGCACTCTGACCCCGATGATGGTGGGCGTGCTGGTGGGCACTCTCACCAAGGAGACTACCATGGCTTCGGTGGCTCCGCTTGTGGTGACGGGTATCGTGATATTCGTGCTGGCGTTTATTGTCATTTCGTTTGTAAAACTTCAGGAGCCCCAGGCCAATCTGAGCAATGTGAAGTATGAGCACAGCCCGCTGGCCTTCCGTCACTGTCTGCTCGGCATCATCGCCATCTTCTTCTATGTAGGTATCGAAATCGGTATCCCCGGCGAGATGAATGCCTGGATAAGCCGCGAAAACTTTGAAGGCGCGGCAGCTGTGGCCGGTTCGCTCGCCGCTCTCTACTGGCTCATGATGCTCGTAGGCCGTTTTCTCAGCTCGATCATCAGCGGTAAGGTTTCGACCCGCACCCAGCTCGTCACCGCTTCGTCAGTGGCTATTGTCCTCGTGCTCATAGCTATCTTCCTTCCCGAAAGCGTGACTTTCAAATCGCCCGAAATCAAGATGCTCAACATCTATAGCGGCGAGGTGCCGATGAAGTGTCTCTTCCTCTTCCTCTGCGGTCTTTGCACCTCGGTGATGTGGGGCGGCATTTTCAATCTCGCCACCGAGGGTCTGGGCAAGTATACAGCCAAGGCTTCGGGCCTCTTCATGATGATGGTGGTAGGCGGCGGCATCATGCCTTTCATTCAGGACTGGATCGGCCGTACAACGGGTTATGTAAGCAGCTACTGGCTTGTGTTTGCCATGCTCGTCTACATATTCTATTATGCTGTGGCCGGTTCGAAGAATGTCAATACCGATATACCCGTATCGCTCGATGAGGAGCCTGATTTGCGCGACCTCTGATAAGGTGATATTACTATAAATAAAGACTAAAGTATCAGAAGTCCGGCGACAGACTTCCGATACTTTTTTTATGGGGGGAGGGAGTATGCAAGTGTAGCCCTGAATGGTACGGCATGGGAGGGATGGAGGTTATCCGATACTCCATTACATGACGGTCAATCGATACGCTCATCACGCGGACTGCGCATCGGGACGGGGCGGTCGGTCGCATGCTTAATGCCGACAGCCTTGCGTCTGCGACGACGTGGAGCGAGGGTAGTATCGGCAGAGGAGGAGATGTCAAGAAGTGTGTCGATATGATCTATAGGGCTTATGGCGCGATCTTGCGTTATCTCCTCATGGCGGTAGCTTAGCGATCGGTCACGCCAGCACAGCAGGATGGTGAAGGCTATGAGCAGGATGAGCAGCGCGATGAGTCCGCGCCGTTCGCCGGTAGTTATACGTGGAGGAGGCATGTCAGGTAAGGGATGGATGTGAGAGCGAGAGTAAGGGGGGGAATAGAAAAAGACCATTCCGGCGTCGGTAGGATACCTCGGCCGAAATGGTCTTTATGACTGTATAATCTATTGTCTTGGATTATTCAGCTACAGGAGCCTCAGTAGCGGGAGCTTCGGCTGCGGGAGCCTCTGCTGCGGGCTTGCTGCTCTTGCGTGAACGACGGGTGCGGGTCGATTTCTTAGCGGCAGCCTTGTCGTCGAGCATGAGTTCGTTGTAGTCAACAAGCTCAATGAAGCACATCTTGGCGTTGTCACCGAGACGGTTGCCAGTCTTGAGAATACGGGTGTATCCGCCGGGACGGTTGGCAATCTTCTGTGAGATTTCGCGGAACAGTTCGTTGACAGCCTCTTTGTTCTGGAGCTCCGAGAACACGAGACGGCGATTGGGGGTGCTGTCCTGCTTGGCGCGGTTGATGAGGGGCTCGGCATATACGCGAAGAGCTTTGGCCTTGGCGAGCGTTGTGAAGATGCGCTTGTGCATGATGAGCGAAATCGTCATGTTGGCGAGCAGCGCGTCGCGATGAGCCTTCTTGCGGCTGAGATGGTTGAATTTCTTATTATGTCTCATCGTAGTAGTTACTCTTTATCAAGTTTATATTTGGAGATATCCATCCCGAAGGAGAGATTGAGGTTGGCAAGAAGCTCGTCAAGCTCGGTAAGAGACTTCTTACCGAAGTTGCGGAACTTCAGAAGGTCGGTCTTGTTGAAGACCACGAGCTCTCCAAGAGTCTCGACCTCGGCACTCTTCAGACAGTTGAGAGCGCGCACGGAGAGATCCATGTCGACAAGCTTGGACTTGAGGAGCTGTCGCATGTGGAGAACTTCTTCGTCAAATTCCTCTTCGCCGTTCTGCTCATCGGCTTCGAGAGTGATTTTCTCGTCGGAGAAGAGCATGAAATGATAGATGAGGATTTTGGCTGCCTCCTTGAGAGCATCCTTGGGGAGGATGGATCCGTCGGTGGTAATTTCGAGAGTGAGCTTGTCGTAGTCAGTCTTTTGATCAACGCGGAAGTTCTCCACGGCGAACTTCACATTCTTGATAGGGGTATAGATGGAGTCGATGGCGATTACATCTATGGCGTCGTTGGGGCCCTGGTTTTCTTCGGCGGGCACCCAGCCGCGACCCTTGTTGATAGTGAGGTCGATGGTGAAGCTTGCGCTCGGATCCAAATGGCAGATGACAAGGTCGGGGTTCAGGACTTCAAATCCTGAGAGGACTTTGCCGATGTCACCGGCTGTGAACTCTTCCTTGCCTGACACAGTGATGGAGGCCTTCTCAAAGTCGGTGTCTTCCACCGTCTGCTTGAGATCGACTTTTTTGAGGTTAAGGATGATGTTTGTGACATCTTCCTTGACACCGGGAATCGTGTCAAACTCGTGGCGCACACCGTCGATGCGGATCGACGATATTGCGAAGCCTTCGAGTGAGGAGAGGAGGATACGACGAAGGGCGTTACCTATGGTGATACCATAACCCGGCTCCAATGGCTTAAACTCAAATTTACCGAAATGGTTATCGGCTTCCAACATTAGGACTTTGTCAGGTTTTTGGAATGCTAATATAGCCATGGATCTTAATTTAATGATTATTTAGAATACAACTCGACGATAAGCTGCTCTTTGATATTCTCGGGGATGTCTTCGCGGGCGGGTACGTGGAGGAATTTGCCTGCCTTAACGTTCTCGTCCCACTCAAGCCAGGGATATTTGCTGTGATTGAAGCCTGCAAGGGCATCAGAGATGACTTCGAGTGACTTGGATTTCTCGCGTACGCCGATAACGTCGCCGGGCTTAACGGCGTAAGAGGCGATGTTGACCACCTTGCCGTTTACCACGATGTGACGGTGAAGCACGAGCTGACGGGCAGCCGCGCGTGTGGGGGCGATGCCGAGACGGTATACTACGTTGTCGAGACGGCCTTCGAGGAGCTGGAGAAGGATCTCACCGGTGATACCCTTGGCGCGTGATGCCTTGTCGAAGAGGTTGTGGAACTGCTTCTCGAGTACGCCATAGGTGTATTTGGCTTTCTGCTTCTCGCGGAGCTGTACGCCGTACTCGGAAGTCTTGCGGCGTTTGTTGAGGCCATGCTGTCCCGGGGGATAGTTCTTCTTAGCGAGGACTTTGTCTTCGCCGAAGATCGGTTCGCCAAACTTGCGGGCGATTTTGGTGCGGGGACCTGTGTATCTTGCCATTGTTGTTTTATATTTAAGAGTTGTGCACTTTTGCGACGGCTCTTGCCATTGAAGCGTGAAGTCCGCGTGAGGCGGGCTGCTTAACGGGTGCCTCTTAGTGACAGCCGCGACCACAGAGAGGTGACTTGAATGTGGTCCATTTCACGGGGCACGTCAGCCGATAGACGAAAAGTGATATAGATTGATGTATTTACTCCAGTGATATTAAACGCGACGACGCTTGGGAGGACGGCATCCGTTGTGGGGCAGCGGAGTTACGTCAACGATTTCGGTAACTTCGATACCGGCACCGTGGATGGTGCGGATTGCAGACTCACGGCCGTTGCCTGGACCCTTAACATAAGCCTTTACTTTGCGGAGGCCAAGGTCATAGGCGATTTTGGCGCAGTCCTGAGCTGCCATTTGGGCAGCGTAGGGGGTGTTCTTCTTGGAGCCACGGAAGCCCATCTTGCCGGCTGATGACCAGGAGATAACCTGACCTTCAGAGTTGGCTAAGCACACGATGATGTTGTTGAAAGATGAGTGAACGTGAAGCTGACCAGCAGCGTCAACCTTGACGTTTCTCTTCTTTGCGGCGACTGTCTTTTTTGCCATATTCTGTTATTATTTAGTAGCTTTCTTCTTGTTAGCGACTGTCTTTTTGCGGCCCTTGCGCGTACGGGCGTTGTTTTTGGTGCTCTGACCGCGCACGGGGAGACCGTTACGGTGACGGATGCCACGATAGCAACCGATGTCCATGAGACGCTTGATGTTGAGCTGGATTTCGCTGCGCAGGTCGCCTTCGACCTTGTAGTCAGCACCGATGACTTCACGCACCTTGGCGGCCTGGTCGTCGGTCCAATCCTTGACCTTGATGTTTACATCAATGCCGGCTTTGTCGAGGATGCTTTTGGAAGCACTGCGACCGATACCGTAGATGTAGGTCAGGGCTATTTCACCTCTTTTGTTCTGGGGGAGGTCAACTCCCACGATTCTAACTGCCATATATTTAAGTTGACTAAAATTTTTTGCAAAGATACAAGTTATTTCGCATTTAAACAGGCCAAAACGAGCCTTGCGTAACACAAATTAGAAATCGTTAGAACAATTTAACCAATTTGAGCCTACGCAATGGTCCCGTCGGTGCCTGTCAAGCTATTTTAGCCTTGACGCTGCTTGTATTTAGGGTTTTTCTTGTTGATGACGTAAAGACGTCCTTTGCGGCGCACGATCTTGCTGTCGGGGGTGCGCTTTTTCACTGAAGCTCTTACTTTCATTTTTCAGATATTCTTTGTGGAGTGTGTGATTGATTTTAGCTTATTATTTGTAGCGGAATGCTATGCGGCCTTTGGAGAGGTCATAGGGCGACATCTCTACTTTTACCTTGTCGCCGGGGAGTATCTTGATGTAATGCATGCGCATCTTGCCTGAGATGTGGGCCGTGATTTCATGCCCGTTCTCGAGCTCGACACGGAACATTGCGTTGGACAATGCCTCGACGATGGTTCCGTCCAATTCGATTGCAGCTTGTTTTGCCATACGTTGTTGTGATGGTGAGGGTGGTAATTGGTGATTGGGGATATTGACGGGGGTCAGATGAATCTTTCGCCCAACGCCTGCTGTATGTAGTCAAACGTGGTGAGGATGCGTGGTCCTTCGGGCTGGATGGCGATGGTGTGCTCGTAGTGGGCCGATGGTTTGCGGTCCTTGGTGCGGCACTGCCAGCCGTCGCGCTCGATGACTATGTTGCGGCTGCCCATATTGATCATCGGCTCGATGCATATGCACATGCCTTTCTTAAGTACCGGACCACATCCTTTGCGACCGTAGTTGGGCACTTCGGGGTCTTCATGCATCTTGCGTCCGATGCCGTGGCCGCACATCTCCCGCACTACGGTGTAGCCGCGACGCTCGCAGTAGGTCTGGACGGCGTTGGCGATGTCGCCTATGCGCCTGCCTTCCTGGGCGGCTTCGATGCCTTTATAGAGCGATTCTTTGGTGGTGAGCAGCAGTTGCATCACTTCGGGGCTGACTTCTCCGACGGGGAATGTGTAGCACATGTCGCCGTTGTATCCGTCGAGCTCGACGACGGTGTCGATGCCTACGATGTCGCCCTCGCGCAGTTCGTAGCCCGAGGGGAATCCGTGGACCACCGTTTCGTTGACTTCGATGCAGAGGGTGCCCGGAAATCCGCCGTAGCCGAGACAGGCGGGCTTGCCGCCGTTGTCGCGCATAAATTCGCGGGCTACGTTGTCGAGATGGCGGGTAGTCACACCGGGAGCCACACACTTGGCTACTTCGCCAAGTGTGCGGCTCACGAGTGTGCATGCCGCTTGCATTTTCTCGATTTCTTCGGGTGTCTTAAGATAGATCATTAATCAATATCTGCAATTCCGATTGAGACCGGATCAATAAGCTGAACCTGTGGTGCGACCTTTTATCTTGCCGTCCTTCATGAGACCGTCGTAGTGGTGCATCATGAGGTGGCTCTCTATCTGCTGGAGAGTGTCGAGCACTACTCCGACAAGGATAAGGAGCGATGTGCCGCCGAAGAACTGCGCGAAGTTCTGGCTGATGCCGAAGAAGCGAGCGAAGGCGGGGAGGATGGCTACGATGCCGAGGAAGAGTGAGCCGGGGAGTGTGATACGCGACATGATGGAGTCGAGATACTCTGCGGTCTTCTTTCCAGGCTTCACACCGGGGATGAATCCGTTGTTGCGCTTCATGTCTTCGGCCATCTGGGTGGGACGCACGGTAATGGCGGTGTAGAAGTAGGTGAAGGCGACAATGAGGATGAAATATACAAGGTTGTACCAAAAGCCGTTGATGTCGGAGAACGCTGCTGTGAATCCCGATGCGCCTTCGGAGCTGCCGAAGCCGGCGAGGGTGATGGGGATAAACATGATGGCCTGGGCGAAGATGATGGGCATCACGCCGGCTGCGTTGACCTTGAGGGGGATGTACTGGCGTGCACCGCCGTACTGACGGTTGCCCACGATGCGCTTGGCATACTGCACGGGCACTTTGCGTGTGCCCTGCACGAGCAATACCGCGCCTACGGTAACGGCAAAAAGGAGGATGATCTCTACCACAAACATGATGAGACCGCCCTGGCTGCCGGTAGATCCGGGGAGACGGCTTGTGAACTCGTAAAAGAGTGCTCCCGGGAGGCGGGCGATGATACCTACAAGGATGATGAAGGAGATACCATTGCCAATGCCGCGGTCAGTGATGCGCTCTCCGAGCCACATGATGAACATGGAGCCGGCCGCGAGGATGACCGTCAGGAACGCAATCGTCCAGAAGCCCATGTGGGCACCGCCTGTGGCGGCACTCACCTGGACCTGGAGATTTACGAGATATGCCGGGCCTTGGAGAAGCAGGATGAGCACAGTCAGGTAGCGGGTGTACTGGCTGAGCTTCTGGCGTCCGCTTTCACCTTCGCGCTGCATCTTCTGGAATGAAGGCAGCACCATGCCCAGAAGCTGTATCACGATGGATGCAGTGATGTAGGGCATAATACCGAGGGCAAAGATGGATGCCTGAGAGAAAGCACCGCCCGAGAACATGTCGAGCAACTGCATGAGGCCGCTTCTGTTGGTGAAGTTCGAAAGGGCGTCGAGGTCCTCGGGCGAGATACCCGGAAGGACTACGTAACAGCCGAGTCGATAAACGAGCACCAGCATAAGGGTCACGAGGATGCGCTTTCTCAGCTCCTCTATGGTCCAAATGTTACGGATTGTCTGAATAAATCTCATTGCGAGGGGGGAGGGGTTGATTAGATTTTAGTTACAGTGCCACCTGCTTCGGTGATGGCCTTTTCAGCGGCAGCCGAGAAAGCGTTGGCTACGACCTCGAGCTTCTTGGTGAGGGTGCCGTTGGCCAGGATCTTGACGGGCTGCTTGCCGTTGACCATACCTGCGGCGATGAGCTCGGCGGGTGTGATCTTGTCAAGGTTGGCGTTGGCGGCGAGCACCTCGAGATCAGCGAGATTGACAGCCTTGTATTCGGTGCGCTGAAGGGGCTTGAAGCCGAATTTGGGGAGACGACGCTGGAGGGGCATCTGACCGCCCTCGAAGCCGATCTTGCGGCTGTAACCCGAGCGGGACTTTGCGCCCTTGTGACCACGGGTAGATGTGCCGCCTTTGCCGGAGCCGGGACCGCGGCCTATGCGGGTTTTCTTATGTACGGAACCTACTGCCGGTTTCAGATTGCTTAAATCCATAGTAGTGTAAAGATTTTTAGAAATTAGGCGTTGGTCACTTCAACCAAGTGATGCACTGCTTTAACCATACCCATCACTGAGGGGGTGTCCTCGAGGACTACCGAGTGATGCATTTTCTTCAAGCCGAGGGCGTCGAGAGTGCGTTTCTGCACTGCGGGAGCATTGATGCGGCTCTTAATCTGGGTGATTTTGATTTTTGCCATTGCTGTTGGTGAAGATTAGCCGTTAAACACTTTGTCGATTGAGATGCCGCGGTTCTGGGCAACCTGTGCGGGTGAGCGGAGCTCGCCGAGGGCCTCGATAGTGGCCTTGACGAGATTGTGGGGGTTGGACGAGCCCTTTGACTTACAGAGGACGTCGGTGATGCCCACGCTCTCGAGGACGGCACGCATAGCACCACCGGCTTTTACACCGGTACCGTGGCTTGCGGGCTTGAGGATTACGCGAGAGCCGCCGAATTTGGCTTCCTGCTCGTGGGGGATGGTGCCTTTGTGTACGGGCACCTTGATGAGATTTTTCTTGGCAGCTTCCACGCCTTTGGCGATTGCAGCCTGAACTTCATTGGCTTTGCCGAGTCCCCAGCCTACGATGCCGTTTTCGTTACCAACGACAACGATGGCTGCGAAAGTGAAAGTGCGGCCACCCTTGGTAACCTTGGTGACACGGTTGATGGCAACGAGACGGTCGTGGAGCTCGAGATCGCCTGTGGACTTAACTTTATTATTCTTTAATGCCATAGTGATTTAGAATTTGAGACCGCCATTGCGAGCGGCGTCAGCCAGTGATTTAACACGACCGTGGAAGAGGTAACCGTTACGGTCGAAAACGACTTCGGAGATGCCTGCGGCGATGGCCTTCTTGGCGATTTCCTCACCGACCTTGGCAGCGATTTCGCACTTTGTGCCTTCCTCGATGCCTTTGGACGAGGCTCCGCAGAGCGTCTTGCCTGCGAGGTCGTCGATGAGCTGAACGTAAATCTGCTTGTTGCTGCGGAACACCGACATGCGGGGACGCGCTGCGGTGCCTGAAATCTTGCCGCGGATGCGGGCCTTGATTTTATTTCTACGCTGTATCTTTGTAACCATAGTTAGTAGACGTTAAAATTATTTTGCGCTTGCTGACTTACCAGACTTGCGACGGATAACTTCGCCCACAAACTTGATACCTTTGCCCTTGTAAGGCTCGGGCTTGCGGAGTGAACGAATCTTGGCGCACACTTGGCCGAGGAGCTGCTTATCATCGCTCTCAAGGATGATGAGAGGATTCTTGTTGCGCTCGGTCTTGGCCTCAACCTTGATTTCGGGGGGAAGCTTTATGTATATGGCGTGAGAGAAGCCGAGCGAGAGCTCGAGCACCTGGCCGTTGGATGCGGCGCGGTAACCTACGCCTACGAGTTCCATTTCTTTGCGGTAGCCGGTAGATACGCCTACGACCATGTTGTGGATGAGAGCGCGGAACAGGCCGTGCTGTGCGCGGTGCTCGCGGTCGTCAGAGGGGCGGGTCACTACGACGTGACCGTCTTCTACCTTGACTTCGAGATCGGGGTTGACTTTCTGAGTGAGGGTGCCCTTGGGACCCTTGACGGTTACTACGTTGTCCTTGTCGACGGTGACAGTTACACCGGCGGGAATCTCAATGGGAGCTTTACCTATACGTGACATGTTGATTTTCCTCCTATTTGATTAGTAAACGTAGCAGAGCACTTCGCCTCCGATCTTGAGGTCACGTGCCTTTTTGTTGGTCATTACGCCCTTTGAAGTGGAAAGGATGGCGATGCCGAGTCCATTCAATACGCGGGGCATGTCTTTGTAGCCGGTGTAGCGGCGGAGACCGGGACGCGATACGCGCTGAAGGTCCTTGATGGCGTTGACTTTGTCAACGGGATCGTACTTGAGGGCGATCTTAATGATGCCTGCGGGATTTTCGCCTTCCTCAAACTTGTAGTTGAGGATGTAGCCTTGGTCGAAGAGGATTTTGGTAATCTCCTTCTTCAAGTTTGAGGCCGGTATCTCGACCACACGGTGGTTGGCCTTGATTGCGTTCCTCAATCTTGTCAGATAATCTGCGATAGGATCAGTCATTTGTAAAATTGTTTAAATTGATTGGGGAATGTCCCAACAATATTTAATACTCACTGTGAATTTTGTCAGAGCGGGAGGATGAGAGGGGGTGGTCTTTTGAGTGTGATGTAAGCCTTTGTATGTCGGGCGGCCTTGGAGGTAACGGCTCCGAGGGCCGCCGACACTATGGCTTGGTCCGCGTGGGGCTCGTCTCAGGGGAGCTTAGCCTGTGCGGGTGGGTCACTTTACCAGGATGCTTTCTTGACGCCGGGGATGAGTCCTGCAGAGGCCATTTCTCGGAACTGGATACGCGAGATGCCGAACTGGCGGATGTATCCCTTGGGACGGCCTGTGATGGAGCAGCGGTTGTGGAGGCGGATGGGATTGCTGTTCTTGGGGAGCGACTGGAGTTTCTGAGCGGCCTCGTAAGCCTCGGCGCGGTTCTCTTCGTCGACACCTGAGTTAACAATCTTCTTGAGCTCGGCACGCTTCTGGGCGTACTTGGCTGCAAGACGGGCGCGCTTCACTTCGCGGGCCTTCATTGATTCTTTAGCCATAGGGTGTGCTTAGTTTTTAGCGTTCTTGAAAGGGAGACCAAATTCCTTGAGCAGAGCGTAGCCTTCTTCGTCGGTATTGGCCGATGTCACGAAGGTGATGTTCATGCCCATGAGCTTGTTGATAGCGTCGATGTTGATCTCGGGGAAGATAATCTGCTCGGTGATGCCGAGGGTGTAGTTGCCACGGCCGTCGAGCTTGCTCTCGATACCCTTGAAGTCGCGGATACGGGGAAGGGCGACGCGCACGAGTCTTTCGAGGAACTCGTACATTTTCTCGCGGCGGAGGGTCACCATTACGCCGATGGGCATCTTCTTGCGGAGCTTGAAGTTAGAGATGTCCTTGCGCGAGAGAGTAGCCACTGCTTTCTGGCCAGTGATGGCGGTGAGCTCGTTGATGGCTGTCTCGATGAGTTTCTTATCCTGGGTAGCTGCACCGAGGCCCTGGTTGATGACGATTTTCTTCAACTTGGGGACCTGCATGGGGGTGGTGTAGCTGAACTTTTCGGTGAGGGCGGGAACGATGCGTTCCTGATAGTCCTTCTTTACAGATGTGCTGCTCATTACTTAATTTCCTCTCCTGATTTTTTAGAAATGCGGATTGATTTGCCATTCTCGCGGCGGATGCTGATGCGGGTAGGCTTGCCCGACTTGGGGTCGATCAAGGCGATGTTGGAGATGGCGATGGGGGCTTCCATTTTGATGAGGCCGCCCTGGGGGTGCTGAGCGTTGGGCTTGGTGGCTTTGGTAACCATGTTTACACCTTCCACGATTGCCTTCTGCTTCTGCACGAGGACTTTAAGCACACGGCCCTCTTTGCCGCGGTCTTCACCTGCGAGCACATAGACAATGTCGCCTTTTTTGATGTGTAACTTATGCATTACTTGATGTTATTTGACGGGATTGATGATTAGAGGACTTCGGGTGCGAGCGACACGATCTTCATCTGGTTGGCGGCGCGGAGTTCGCGGGCCACCGGGCCGAAGATACGGGTGCCGCGCAGCTCACCGGCGTTGTTAAGGAGCACGCAGGCGTTGTCGTCAAAGCGGATGTACGAGCCGTCGGGACGACGGATTTCCTTCTTTGTGCGTACGACTACCGCCTTTGATACGGTGCCCTTCTTTACATCGGAAGAGGGGATGACACTCTTGACGGATACCACGATGATGTCGCCTACAGAAGCGTAGCGACGGCCGGTGCCACCCAGAACATGGATGCAGAGTGCCTCTTTGGCACCGCTGTTATCGGCCACTGTTAAACGGCTTTCGGTCTGTATCATAGCTTACTTCACTTTTTCGATGATTTCTACCAGACGCCAGCGTTTTGTCTTGGAGAGGGGACGTGTCTCCATGAGGCGTACGGTATCGCCTACCGAGCATTCGTTTTTCTCGTCGTGGGCGTGATATTTCTTGGTCTTGTTGACGAACTTACCGTAGATAGGGTGCTTCTCCTTCCATTTCACCATTACGGTGATGGTCTTGTCGCCCTTGTTGCTGGAAACAACCCCGATGCGTTCTTTTCTTAAATTTCTCTTTTCCATTTTTGTGGGATGAGTTACTTGTTATTGAGTTCGCGCATGCGCAGTTCAGTCTTTACGCGGGCGATAGCCTTACGGGCATGTGTAATCTTGGCGGGGCTGTCAAGGGGCGAGATAGCGTGGTTGATCTTGAGCTGGGCATAGTCCTTCTCCATCTCAGCCAAGCGGTCGCGGAGGTCCTGTGTGGACACTTCGTTGTATGTCTCTTTCTTCATGATGGCTTACACATTTTGGGTTGGGTCATAGTCGCGGCGAACGACGAACTTGGTTGTCACAGGGAGCTTCTGGGCTGCAAGGCGGAGTGCCTCTTTGGCTACTTCGAAGGGAACGCCCTCGACTTCGATGATGATGCGTCCGGGGGTGACGGGAGCCACGAATCCTTCGGGAGCACCTTTACCTTTACCCATTCGGACCTCGGCGGGTTTCTTGGTGATGGGCTTGTCGGGGAATATGCGAATCCAGATCTGGCCTTGACGCTGCATGTAACGTGTCACAGCGATACGGGCTGCCTCGATCTGGCGACCGGTGATCCACTTAGACTCGAGGGTCTTTATGCCGAACGAACCGAAGGCCAACTGGTTGCCACGCTGCGCAATGCCTTTCATGCGGCCTTTTTGCGCGCGGCGAAATTTGGTTTTCTTGGGTTGTAACATTGTTGTGTTGAATCAATTGGTGGGTTTAACGGTTGTTTTTGGGTTTACGGAAACCACCGCGACGGGGAGCACGGTCGTTACCGGCTGCACCGCGAGACTCCTTCTGGGGGTTGGTGTACTGGGGAGCGAGATCACGCTTGCCGTACACTTCACCGCGGCAGATCCATACCTTCACACCGATAACACCTACCTTGGTGTGTGCCTCGACCAGTGCATAGTCGATGTCGGCGCGGAGTGTGTGCAGAGGTGTGCGACCTTCCTTGAACATCTCGGAACGAGCCATTTCGGCACCGTTGAGACGGCCTGAGATCTGAATCTTGATGCCTTCGGCACCTGCACGCATGGTGGCTGCTACGGCCATCTTAACGGCACGGCGGTAGGCGATCTTGCCTTCGATCTGACGGGCGATGTTGGCGGCTACGATCTGGGCGTCGAGCTCAGGGCGTTTTACCTCATAGATGTTGATCTGCACATCCTTGTCAGTGATCTTCTTGAGCTCTTCCTTCAGCTTGTCGACTTCCTGTCCGCCCTTGCCGATGATGAGACCAGGGCGCGAGGTGCAGACGGTGATGGTGATGAGCTTCATGGTGCGCTCGATTACGATGCGCGAAACGCTTGACTTGGCGAGGCGGACATTAAGATACTTGCGGAGTTTGGAGTCCTCGAGCAGAGTATCGCCGTATTTCTTACCGCCATACCAGTTAGAGTCCCATCCACGGATAACTCCCAAGCGATTGCTAATTGGATTTACTTTCTGTCCCATTTGTTAAGCGTTTTTATTTTCAATTGTGTCAACAATCAATGTGACATGGTTAGCGCGTTTGCGAATGCGGTAGCCACGGCCCTGGGGAGCGGGACGCAGACGCTTGAGCATAGGAGCGCACCCTACCATGATGGTAGAGATGTAGAGCTCGCCGGCGTCGGCTTTACGTTCGTTTTTGGCCTCCCAGTTGGCGATGGCGGAGCGGAGGAGCTTTTCAAGACGGGCAGCAGCCTCCTTGTTGGAGAACTTCAGGATACCGAGTGCACGGTTCACTTCTACGCCGCGGATCATATCGGCGACGAGGCGCATTTTGCGGGGCGAAGTGGGGACGTTGAGCAGCTTGGCGAACGCGATGTTCTTCTGCTCGGCTTTCCTGAGGTCGGCTGAATTTCTTTTTCTTACACCCATTTTATTTTAATTCTTTTCTTTTTTACAAATGAATTATTTATATCAGGGCCCTATTTTATTTCTTGCGGTTACCGGAGTGGCCGCGGAAAGTACGCGTGGGGGCGAACTCGCCGAGCTTGTGGCCAACCATGTTTTCGGTAACGTAGACAGGGATAAACTTGTTGCCGTTGTGGACAGCGAATGTGTGTCCTACAAACTCGGGGGCAATCATGGAGGCGCGGCTCCAGGTCTTGATTACAGACTTCTTGCCGGACTCCTCCATAGCAGCCACCTTCTTCTCAAGCTTAACGCTGATAAACGGGCCTTTTTTCAATGAACGACTCATAGAGATGTTGCTTGTTTAAATCAGATTACTTCTTTCTTCTTTCGATAATGTACTTCGAAGAATGCTTCTTCGGTGCACGAGTCTTGAGGCCCTTAGCGTAGAGACCCTTGCGCGAACGGGGATGACCGCCGGATGCACGGCCTTCACCACCACCCATGGGGTGATCGACGGGGTTCATAACTACGCCGCGGTTGCGGGGGCGACGGCCGAGCCAGCGAGAGCGGCCGGCTTTACCGGAACGCTCGAGCGAGTGCTCGGAGTTGCCTACGACGCCTACAGTGGCGCGACATGCTGCAAGGATCTTGCGGGTCTCGCCTGAAGGTAATTTGACGATGGCGTAGGTGCCTTCGCGCGATATCAGCTGGGCAAATGTGCCGGCTGAACGTGCCATGAAGGCACCCTGGCCGGGACGCAACTCAATGTTGTGGACGAGTGTGCCGACAGGGATGTTGGCCAGCGGGAGGCAGTTGCCTACCTCGGGCTGGGCCTCAGGGCCTGACAGGAGCACGTCGCCGACTTTCAAGCCGTTGGGTGCAATGATATAAGCTTTTGCGCCGTCTTTGTAGTAGAGAAGGGCGATACGGGCCGAACGGTTGGGATCGTACTCGATGCTCTTTACTACTGCGGGGACGCCGTCCTTGTTTCTCTTAAAGTCAATGAAGCGATATTTACGCTTGTGGCCACCACCAAGGTAACGGGTGGTGAGATGACCTTCGGCGTTGCGGCCGCCTGAGGCCTTTTTGCCGACTGTAAGAGATTTCTCCGGTGTTGTAGCAGTGATGGTACCTTTGAAAACACCGATAACCTTGTGACGCTGCCCAGGGGTAGTGGGCTTAAATTTTCTTACTGCCATGTTATTTTTAGATGTTGCTGTAGAAGTCAATGTTCTGACCGTCGGCCAGGTCTACGATGGCTTTCTTCCAGGCAGCGGTCTTGCCGCGAAGCAGGCCGCTCTTGGTCCAGCGTGACTTGTTCTTGGGACGGACATTGATAGTGTTGACGCGGGTTACTTTCACGCCGTAGAGGTTCTCGACGAGTGCCTTGATCTGATACTTGTTAGCCTCGGGAGAAACCATGAAGGTATAGCGGTTGAGCTTCTCGGTGAGGAGGCTCGCCTTCTCGGTAACGATGGGTTTGATTGAGATTTCCATTGTCTACTGTTGTTTTCTCGGTGAGGGTTTAAAGTTTATTCACGCAATCAAGGCTGCTTTCGGTGAGGATCACAGCGTTTGAGTTCATGATGGCATAGGTGTTGAGCTCCGATGCTACCATGGTTTTTGCGTTGGGCACGTTTCTGGCTGACAAAGTTACGTTTTTATTGTCGGAAGGTAAAACGAGAAGTACCTTTTTGCCGTCAACTTTAAGATTTTTAGCAATATTTATGAAATCTTTAGTCTTCGGAGCCTCGAAATTGAAGTCCTCGACTACGATTATCTGCGAGTCCTGCACTTTATAAGTGAGAGCACTCTTGCGGGCGAGGGCCTTAACTTTCTTATTCAACTTGAAGCGATAGTCACGGGGACGGGGACCGAACACGCGACCGCCGCCTACGAGCACGGGCGAGTTGATGTCACCGATACGTGCACCGCCGCCACCCTTCTGCTTGTGGAGCTTGCGGGTCGAGCCGGATACTTCGCTACGTTCCTTGGACTTGTGTGTGCCCTGACGCTGGTTGGCGAGGTACTGCTTCACATCGAGATAAACGGCATGCTCGTTGGCATCGACTGCGAACACCTCGTCGGCGAGCTGGGCCTTGCGGCCGGTATCCTCACCTTTGATATTGTAGATTACGACTTCCATTATTTCTCAATTAAGACGATTGAACCTTTGCTTCCGGGGATTGAACCTTTGATGAGGAGCACGTTGTGCTCGGGAAGCACTTTAACGACACGGAGGTTTTGGATGGTAACCTTTTCGTTGCCCATCTGGCCGGCCATACGCATGCCCTTGAATACCTTTGCGGGGTAAGAGCAGGCACCTACCGAACCGGGTGCGCGGAGGCGGTTGTGCTGACCGTGGGTTGACTGGCCGACGCCGCCGAATCCGTGACGCTTCACTACGCCCTGGAAACCTTTACCTTTGGAGGTTCCCTGGATGTCTACGAAGTCGTCTTCGCTGAAGATGTCTACGGTGAGGGTGTCACCGAGCTTAACCTCTTCGCCAAATCCTTTGAACTCGGCCAAGTGCCGCTGGGGTGCTACTCCGGCCTTCTTGAAGTGTCCGGCCATGGGGTTGGTTGTGTGCTTCTCTTTCTTCTCTTCGAAGCCGAGCTGCACGGCGGCGTAGCCGTCCTTGTCAACCGTTTTCACTTGAGTAACTACGCAGGGGCCTACTTCGATAACAGTGCACGGCACGTTCTTGCCGTCGGCACTGAAAACGGATGTCATTCCGATTTTCTTTCCTAATAATCCTGGCATTTCTCTTTGATTTAGAAAATGTGAACTGATTGTTGTGTTACTTAAATTCCTTTAAAGGGTCTGAATGGTCTTAGACCTTGATTTCCACTTCAACACCTGAAGGGAGTTCGAGCTTCATGAGAGCGTCGACAGTCTTGCCGGTGGAGTTGTGGATGTCAATCAAACGCTTGTAGCTCGAGAGCTGGAACTGCTCGCGCGACTTCTTGTTGACGAAAGTGGAGCGATTGACGGTGAACACGCGACGGTGTGTGGGCAGGGGGATAGGCCCGCTGATCACTGCGCCTGTGGCCTTAACGGTCTTCACAATCTTCTCTGCCGACTTGTCAACGAGGTTGTAGTCGTAGGATTTAAGTTTAATTCTGATTGTTTGATCCATATTGGTTAGTTGAATGAAAGTGTTACTTGATGAGATCCACGCGGCCCTGGCACTCGGTGAGTACGTTCTTGGCGATAGAGCTGCTTACCTCGGCATAGTGGCTGAAGGTCATTGTGGATGTGGCGCGACCCGAAGTGATTGTACGGAGGGCGGTCACATAACCGAACATTTCGGCCAGAGGAGCCTTGGCCTTTACGATGCGGGCACCGCTGCGGCTTGTCTCCATGCCTTCGACCTGACCGCGACGCTTGTTAAGGTCACCGATCACGTCACCCATGCTCTCCTCGGGGGTTACAACCTCTACTTTGAAGATGGGCTCGAGAAGCACGGGACCGGCCTTTTCGGAGGCTTTTTTGAATGCCTGGATGGCGCAAAGCTCAAACGAGAGCTGGTCGGAGTCAACAGGGTGGAACGAACCGTCGATTACAGTCACCTTGAGACGGTCAAGGGGATAGCCGGCGAGCACACCGTTCTTCATAGCGGCGGTGAAGCCTTTCTGAATCGAGGGGATGAATTCCTTGGGAATGTTACCGCCCTTAACCTCGTCTACAAACTGGAGCGAGCCTTCGAAATCGTCGTCGGCGGGTTCTACGCGTACGATGATGTCGGCAAACTTACCACGACCACCGGTCTGCTTCTTGAACACTTCGCGGAGTTCTACAGGCTTAGTGATGGCTTCCTTGTAGGTTACCTGGGGGCGACCCTGGTTGCACTCTACCTTGAACTCACGACGCAGACGGTCGATGATAATGTCGAGGTGAAGCTCACCCATACCGGAGATTACGGTCTGGCCGGTCTCCTCGTTGGTCTCTACACGGAATGTGGGATCCTCCTCAGCGAGCTTCTGGAGGCCAACACCGAGTTTGTCGAGGTCTTTCTGTGTCTTGGGCTCTACGGCGATGCCGATAACGGGTTCGGGGAACTCCATAGCCTCAAGTACGATAGGATGGTTTTCGTCGCAGAGGGTGTCGCCGGTACGGATGTCCTTGAAACCTACACCTGCGCCTATATCGCCGCAACCGATCATCTCCTTGGCGTTCTGCTTGTTAGAGTGCATCTGGAAGAGACGGCTTACACGCTCCTTCTTGCCGGAGCGGCTGTTGAGCACGTATGAGCCGGCTACTACGTCGCCGGAATATACACGGAAGAATGTCAGACGGCCTACATAGGGGTCGGTGGCAATCTTGAATGCGAGAGCACACATGGGAGCGTCGCTTGAGGGCTCGCGGGTCTCAACCTGCTCGGGATCCTCGGGATTGGAACCCTCGATGGCACCTGAGTCAACAGGGCTGGGGAGGTAAGCGCACACAGAGTCGAGCAGACACTGTACGCCCTTGTTCTTGAACGAAGAGCCGCAGATCATGGGCACAACTTCCATCTTGAGAGTAGCGTTGCGGAGGGCACGCTTGATTTCTTCCTCGGTGATGGTAGAAGGATCGTCGAAGTACTTCTCCATGAGGGCGTCATCAAACTCGGCGATTTTCTCGAGCATCTTGTCGCGCCACTCTTCGGCCTCGTCAACGAGACCGGCGGGAATCTCTTCGATGGTGTAGTCGGCACCCATAGTCTCGTCATGCCAGAAGATAGCCTTCATCTTGATAAGGTCTACAACGCCCTTGAATGTCTCTTCGGCACCGATAGGTATCTCGATGGGGCAGGGATTGGCTCCGAGCACTTCCTTGAGCTGACGCACAACCTCGAAGAAGTTTGCGCCCGAACGGTCCATCTTGTTGACATAACCGATACGGGGCACATTATATTTGTCAGCCTGACGCCATACGGTCTCCGACTGGGGCTCTACGCCGCCTACGGCGCAGAAAGTAGCCACAGCACCGTCGAGCACGCGGAGTGAACGTTCCACTTCTACGGTGAAGTCAACGTGTCCCGGAGTGTCAATCAGGTTGATCTTGTACTGTTCGCCAAGATACTTCCAGAAAGTGGTGGTAGCGGCTGAGGTAATGGTGATACCACGCTCCTGCTCCTGCTCCATCCAGTCCATGGTGGCGGCACCGTCGTGTACCTCACCGATTTTGTGGGTAAGGCCGGTGTAGAAGAGAATACGCTCGGAGGTAGTGGTTTTACCGGCGTCAATATGGGCCATAATGCCGATATTGCGCGTATATTTCAACTGTTCGTCTGATTTAGCCATTTTGCGTAAGTGTCAAATCATTGTAATTAGAAACGGAAGTGAGCGAAAGCACGGTTGGCCTCGGCCATCTTGTGCATGTCTTCCTTGCGCTTGTATGCGCCGCCCTGCTCATTGAAAGCGTCTACGATTTCGGCAGCCAGCTTCTCGGCCATAGTCTTGCCGCCACGCTTGCGGGCATAAAGGATAAGGTTCTTCATAGAGATTGACTCCTTGCGGTCGGGGCGGATTTCGGTAGGAACCTGGAAAGTGGCACCACCTACACGGCGCGACTTGACCTCTACGGTAGGAGTTACATTCTCAAGGGCTTTCTTCCAGATCTCGAGAGCACTCTTCTCCTCGTTGGGGAGCTTGCCTTTTACGAGTTCGAGAGCTGAGTAGAAGATTGTATATGAAGTATTCTTCTTTCCGTCATACATCAGGTGATTGACGAACTTTGAGACTCTCACGTCATTGAACACGGGATCAGGGAGGATTACCCGCTTTTTAGGTTTAGCTTTACGCATTTTGGGTTGTTGGATTGTTGTTTTTGTTGCTTGGCTGCTGCATCTTTCATCTTCAACGACCTCTCTCGCCTCTTGTCCGGGCGACCGGCCATTTACTCAACCTGTGATTTAGCCTTCCAATCAAATCAAAAACGAGGTTAACGACTCTGTTTTTAATTCAATGTTGATTATTCAGAAAAGGAGCGTCGTATTTTTTATGATTTTCGTCCGGTGCTATTATTTCTTAGCGGCTTTGGGACGCTTTGCACCATATTTGGAGCGACGCTGTGTGCGGTCCTTAACGCCCGATGTATCGAGTGTGCCGCGCACGATGTGGTAACGTACACCGGGAAGGTCTTTCACACGACCGCCACGCACGAGCACGATCGAGTGCTCCTGGAGGTTGTGACCCTCACCGGGGATGTAGCTGTTGACTTCCTTACCATTTGTGAGGCGCACACGGGCAACCTTACGCATAGCGGAGTTAGGTTTCTTAGGGGTTGTTGTGTAGACACGCACGCACACGCCACGACGCTGGGGGCATGAATCAAGCGCAGGTGACTTGCTCTTATCCTCGAGAGCCACACGTCCTTTTCTTACTAATTGCTGAATAGTAGGCATCTTAGTTTCTTTTGTTTGACTTTATAGTTATTAGTATTTCTGTATTTTCTCTTTTACGTTGCCTCTGCATGCACTTCACGCCCCGACACACCTAACCCTCAATGAGTTAGCATTGTCGCGACGGCACACTTTTCCCAAAGGCGATGCAAAATTACAACTTATTTTCCTAATTACCAAACATTTCCGAAAAATATTTCGCACCATTTTTATACACCCGCCCGACAAGACCGACAACCGACTACACCTGCCCGTGGCCGGATGTACAGCATCCGTAAGTCCGCCACAAAAAAAAGAATTTCTCATCAAAGTCCTCAAAACCCCACACCCCTACTCCATCCGACAGCCCGACGCCTTGAGTATATCACGAAGCGACACACCCTCATGACGATACTGCACACGACTCTTCTCTCCACGATAACGAATAGCCGCTGACGGACAATTGTGATAACATGCCCCACAGGTCAGACATCGCTTCCCTATCTCGGGTCGTCCGTCTTTCATAACAATATTCCCAATCGGACACAGGCTCACACACGTGGCGCAGCCATTACATCCGCCAGCAGTATAGAAACGGCTGTATGCATCCGATGGCAGCGGAAACAGACGCATCCACCACCCAGCCACTCGACCGAAAAATGTCACCCGCTCACGCTTCACTGCCCTCCGGCCCACCTCGTCGACTACAAGGGCAAGACTCTCTCTGACATGCTTTGACGGAAGTTCACGCATCTGACGCGCGACATCAAACATCGGGAAGTAATTATCGACCATGCGTATGCTCGCCACATAATCCCACCCATGCCGGTCGGTCACCGCAAACGCAGGTGTAGTGCCGCAAGTAAGAACAAGAAAACGATACGGAGCGCGAAGCGTGACCCGGCCGAGAAACTCCGACACAGGCCGTGGAAGCTCGCCGAAATATACTGGACACACCACACCGACAGCCTCGTCATCATCCCACTCCACGCACCCCGATGATGCCGCCGACACCAAAGAAAACAACTCGCCGCCGATGGCGCGAGCCACGGCGAGCGAGTTGCCTGTAGTAGTAAAATAAAATATTTTCATTGCTCGGTTCCGGCAAACTCCATAAGGTAAGCCTTGATAAACGGATCAAGATCGCCATCCATAACTCCGCCGACATCAGCCGTCTGATGACCGGTACGGTGATCCTTGACACGACGATCGTCAAACACATAGCTCCTAATCTGCGAACCCCACTCTATCTTCATCTTACCAGCTTCAATCTTGGCCTGCTCCCGCAGACGATGCTGAAGTTCCTTGTCATAGAGTATGGAACGCAACTGACGCATGGCGTTCTCCTTATTCTTGGGCTGGTCGCGAGTCTCGGTGTTTTCAATGAGTATCTCCTCATGCTCACCGGTGTAAGGGTCGGTAAACTGATAGCGAAGACGCACACCCGACTCCACCTTGTTGACGTTCTGACCACCGGCCCCACCCGAGCGGAAAGTATCCCACGACAACAGCGCGGGGTCAACCTTCACCTCGATGGTATCATCGACAAGCGGCGTCACAAACACCGATGCAAACGACGTCATGCGCTTACCCTGAGCATTATAAGGCGACACTCGCACCAGACGGTGCACGCCGTTTTCACTCTTGAGGTAACCATAGGCAAAGTCGCCCTCGACATTAATGGTACATGACTTAATACCGGCCTCATCACCTTCAAGAAGGTTAGCTATCGAGGTCTTGTAGCCATGGTCCTCACACCAGCGCAGATACATACGCATAAGCATCTGGGCCCAGTCCTGACTCTCGGTACCGCCAGCTCCAGAATTAATCTTAAGCACCACTCCGAGCTTATCCTCTTCGCGGCGGAGCATATTTTTAAGCTCCAGCTCCTCAATCAGGGCGACAGACTTGGCATACAGTTCGTCAAGCTCACTCTCTTCCACAAGACCTTCTTTAAGGAAATCCCAAGCCAACTCGAGTTCGCCGACAGCCTTGTCGACCTCTTCATAGCCCTTGATCCAACTTTGAAGATCCTTGATTTTCTTCATCTGCACCTGCGCTTCCTTGGGATGCTCCCAGAAATCGGGCACATGCGTACGGAGCTCCTCCTCCTCTACTTGAATTTTCTTACTATCGATGTCAAAGATACCTCCTCAACGCGAGCTTGCGTTCAAAAGTCTCTTTTAGCTGTTCCTGTGTGATCATTTCTGTTACTACGGGAATTTATGGTTAATAATAAAAACAACAAACGCCGAGTCCATCGTAAGGATTCAGCGTTTTTCAAACTCGAGTGGGTGCTGAGGGATTCGAACCCCCGACCCTCTGCTTGTAAGGCAGATGCTCTGAACCAGCTGAGCTAAGCACCCGAGCGACTTTCGTCTATCAAGCTTAAGCAAGAGTTTTGGTTGATTGGGTGGGTGCTGAGGGATTCGAACCCCCGACCCTCTGCTTGTAAGGCAGATGCTCTGAACCAGCTGAGCTAAGCACCCTTTCTTGCTTAAAGCGATGCAAAGGTAGAGACTATTTTTGAATCCTCCAAATATTTTCCAAAAAATTTATCAAAAAAATTCAATTTCGCGTATTTTTATCACCATTCCACACATCGAGTGCATCCCACGAAATACACACACATTAATTATATAGAAAGCACTTTGCCACCGCCCGACCGTATTCCCCCAGCTCCACTCACAATCGCTAACCGATCCAGGATCTCTATATTAATATATTTTAACTATTTATAATCCGTATTTATTCAAATATGTGGTAAATTTGCCACATATAACAATTCCAATCCATCATTCTACTGCGTCAGATATAACACGCACGACACGAACCGCACCCCGGTCAGTAACCAAAGACCCAACACCTCCCCTCTCCCCGCATCGCCTCCCGGGCAACAAGACTTAAAACATTGCCTTATTCTTCCAACAAACCCTTCCATTACCTCCATTGTATTTTGTAAAATACACCTAACTATGTCAACAAAACAAGCACGTCAGCACGACAACATGCACACCCCGACCACAGACGGGACTCCGCACCACCATTATCAGCATTCCGACCCCGACAACAGACCACACCACTACAGCAACGCCGGACATATCCCCGCATGGGTATTTGTCATCCCGGCTCTCATCCTGGCTGTTGCCGCCGCAATCTTCATCCTCAACCCGGCCGAAAACAATGCCCCGGCCACCGAACTGCTCGTCGGAGACAACGCTCTGGCAAGCGACTCGGCCTATGTGCAGCAACTGCCGGGCATCTGACGCCTCATCCGCTGCGACACCACCGCCACGACTGAAAACCGTATCGCCGGCTTTGAGGTTATAGAATAAACACCCCGTGTAGCGACCGAGCGTCTTCCCCACCCTATGTCGACGCCCGCTCTCTCACGTTAATTATATATGTAGCCTCAATGAACATCCTACATCATCTTATTCCCGCCTTACTGCTCTGCCTTCCGGCCGCAGGCCTATGGTCATGCGCCGGAGAAGAGCAACGCGACAACGTGCTCTTCTCCGAAGTCAAGTCGGTCGACAAACTCATTCTTGCCCGAATGACCGTCTCCAAGATGGCCACCATCGATGACATTCCTCTGTCAGAAGCCGAAGGTCTGAAACAGACTTCGGCGGCATTGCTCGACGCCCTGAAACTCGGAAAGCGCAAGGCCGCCTATTCCTACGACACATATCTGCGCGCCTACATCGACCTCTCGAACCTCACACCCGACGATGTGAAAGTCGACGAGAACACCAAGACCGTCACGCTCTCGCTCCCGCCGGTTATGACCGAATATCTCGGACGCGACATGGAGATACGCGAAGACCACTATCGCGTCACCGGACTGCGCTCCGAAATCGACGCAGCCGAGCGCGCCGCCCTAAAAGAGCAGATGAACACTGTGCTCAAAAACGAAGTCAAGAACAAACCGATGTTTCGCGACAAACTCGTCACCGAAGCCAAGGCCAAAGCCGAGGCCTATTTCAGCTCGATGCTCGGCAAAGACGGATACAAGGTAATCATAAATTTCAGGGAGGACAGATAAGATGAAACTTCTCGGAACACTGCGACTGCTGGTCATAATCGCCGTCGTCACCCTTGTCGGCGCGGCCGCCATATGGTGGGTCCGCTCACCCAAGGCGTCACGCGTCACAACCCACGACTCCACCATCACAGACATCAGTCCTATGGTGCGGCTCTGCGCTCTTGACATATATGAAGACGTGCCCATCAAAGCATCGATAGGCACCCGACATATGTTTGCCCGCGCCACCCTCAACAGCACCATCACCTTCGACCTCGAGAACATCGGCCTGAGCGAACAGGGCGACACTATACTCGTGACACTCCCCCGCGAAATAGTCGAGATATACGAATCGACCGATCCCGGCTCCTATCTTGTCATCGACACATGGAACGACCGGCTCTTTGGCTCGGAGCATTTCACCACGTCCGAGGAAAACACCATCAAGGCCAAGGTGCGCGACAATTTCCGGCGCAAAATCTACCGCAAAGGCTATGTCAGGCGTGCTCGAGCCGAAGCGGCCGACAATCTCACCTCAATGCTTTCGGGCCTTACCGGCAAGACTGTCATCGTCACCGACCCGACACCCGAAGGCTCCCCCGACATCAGATAATCACCCGGACGCCGCCACACCCGACCGAAGGCAAAAAAACACATCAACCAAAGGCAAAACAACGTAGAATAATTAAAAACCATTAGCGACACTCCGATTTTCAACTCAATAATCATTCTTTTTAGGTATATACCGAAGCAAACAATCTTAGTAATTTTGCATCAGGATAAAAACCTCATAGTGATCTCTCCTCCCCGTAGGAGATATACGAATGTTATTGTTGAGTAAAAGAATTGCGGCACGGCTCCAAGTTGTGACAACATGGGAGCAATGCCGCTTCTTTGTGTAAATATTTAACACTGTTTTCAACAATACCCCCAAGTTATCAACACAAAACGCCCATAAAACAACCGCCTATATCACAATATATTACACAAAAATGTTGATAATTTGTAAAAGTATTGTCAATAACATGTAGAAACAATGTCAATAAAATGTCAATAACTACAACAAAAGTTTTCGCTAAAAAATTTGGTGGTTTTAACCAAAATGTCTACCTTTGCAATGCAAATTGTGATGGCGAGATAGCTCAGTTGGTTAGAGCGTCGGATTCATAACCCGGAGGTCCCGAGTTCAATTCTCGGTCTCGCTACAAAAAGCAGCCTCGGGCATCAATCGTTTGATTGATGCCCGAGGTCTTTGTATACACTCAAAAATAAAAGTCCGCCCTCCCATCCCAAAGGAGATACAAAAGTTTCATAAGCTCAATAAGAAACAAAAGCTTACCCCAAGCCGAAATCCCGGTGCATCATGTATTAATGCTCCTGGCATACGCGTCCGCAGGCATCCTGTGCATACCAGACTACATCCCGCAATGGCGTCCGCAGGACGCAGATTTGATCGTAACTGGGTACACCGAAGCGCAACGGAGGTGTGCCCGGAGTGGCACGCTACAAAGAAATGATGTCCGACAGGACATCGGTTATCGTGAGAGGGAGCTGTATCAGCTATCACGCCCGATAATCGGCGTCCTAACGGACGCCATCATTGTATTGTGTCATTTGTCCGGGCACACCTCCGCTGCGCTTCGGTGTACCCAGTTACGATCAAATCTGCGTCCTGCGGACGCCCTTGCGGGATGTAGTCTGGTATGCACAGGATGCCTGCGGACGCCCTTGCGGATATAGAGAGGCATGCATTGGATGCCTGGGGACGCTTATGTCAGGCAGAATTGGGGCGGGTATTAATCTGTGATGCACCGTAACTTCGGCTTGGGCCATAAGAAACAAAAGTTGGGCCAGGCGGGAATTACGGAGCATTAATATATTGATGCACCGGAATTCCCGCCTGGCCCTTTATAGTTAATGCGTGTTAAAAAATTGGGGGGGGTAATTTTTATATTACATTTGTGGGCCGATTGTCATTTTACGATAAATCGGTGACTCTACTTAACTTGACGCTCCATTACCTAAAAAAATTCATTTCATCACTCCGATTTATGCACATTACAATCAATCATGCAATTCTTGCCTCTATGACGGTCGCTTTTGGCTTTGCCGTCACAGCATGCTCAGAGGACAAGTTTCAGGAAATGCCTGACCGGAACGAGCTCTATGACCGCGCCTTCATCAAGGAGTTCGGCTCTCCTCATCCCGACCACGACTGGACAATGGCTACAACCGCCGGACTGCGCGTAATCTCCCCAAAGGCTGTCAATCTCCAAGTCTACGCCGAGATCGATGAAAACCTCTACATCTTTGCCGACATTCCGGGCTTTCAGGGCGACAACGCCGTGCCCGTGACAATACCGAAGGGCATAGACCAACTAATCGTCGTGGCTGACGGCACCGAATATCCCTGCTCGCCATCAGCGACCCTCGACCTGTCCACCGCTACCCCATCGCGGGGTGGACGCGACATCACCATACGTGACCCAAACAAAAAGGGTGAATACTTCTCAATAACGCCCAATCCCGGAAGAACAAAATACATAACCCTCAACCTCGAAGAGAATCCCGAGCTGAATCAAATACTCGAAGACCCATACAACTCGCCATACCTTCAGACCACTTCTGTAAGCAACGACTGGTATGGAGGTCCGCTGATGCCAAACGTGTCAAACCTCTACAGCCCCCTCTTTTCCGAAGCCCAGAGTTTTGACTTATGCTGGTTTTGCGTAAGACCGCGAGAAGCTGTATATAAAAACGACATCACTACATATCTCTGCGCATCGACCGACCCGTTCGCCATGCAGCCCGACTCGACTCTACGAATTTCAGTCGGAACATCAATCAAAACCTCATCCGACAATGTCAACTGGGTCGACAACAGAGAGCCGTCAATCGAAAGCGGTCCATACGTCAAATTCGACTGGATGAATTTTGACATTGATGTTTCCAAGGAAATCTACCTGTCATTTGCCATCAACCACACATCCTCTTCAGGATTAAAGTCATACACCAACAGCCGCTACAACTATCCCGGATGGGACACCCGTTTTTACGACGCCACAATCAAGGATATGAACACTTCCTATTGCTCCACCTTGTTTTACAAAGAGGTACCTATAAAATGGACACGCGATGGTGAGACCAGCGAAGACGAAGTGGCTGTATACGCCATGTACTACGGCCCGCACAATGCCGCCGAACAACGCTCGGAAAAACCGCAGGTGTATCTCCTTGAACACCACTCATACGGATACGTACAATGGAACCAGCCATTCTACGAACCAAAGAAGGCATCCACTTACCCATGGCGCATATATACCGAAGACCTCGGAGGCTCCTATGACTGGGACTTCAACGACCTTATAGTGGAATTTTCCGACATAATCACCCGCTACGAGCCCGACTATATACCCGACAGCTTCATTCCTGATGAAACCCACGAAGGATACTATCATGACAAAGAAAACGACAAGCATTATTACGTACCGCCCTACAGCACACTCTACCCCAAGTTTAACGACACCGATCTTGACGGAAGTCTCCTGGTCAGAGAGATAACCGTCACCCCCCTCGCCTCGGGAGGCACTCTCCCCATCTATCTCGGATGGAAGGGCAAAGCCTCGGCAAGCGGAGGGCCGGCCGACCCCGACATGCTGCTGTCGGAATACATAAAATCCGGACCTGTGTCGACCATGCAGGACGGAGAGTTTATAGTCGGATGCGAGATGCATAAATGGCTCGGTGGCTCCTCGACAGGAGTACCTATAAACGTGGGCGAATATCAGACACACCACGGCAAGACTGCTAAATTCTATATTCCGGCTAACGATTATCCAGCCCACGATGGTTGGGAACCGACTTCTTTAGGATTTTTCGCAATAGTCGACCCCGACAATACTCTCGGCGCGGACACCTCGGCCAATTTTGACCCGGGCACACCCGAAAACGACGGCAAACCGGGCCTTACCCCCGTCAACATAGACAACTGGCAGGACGGATATACCGTAGAGATGCCGCGCGTGGATGCCTCATCCAAGATACCACAGATGTTTGTCACTGTATGCAGTGGTCCATGGGCACGCGAAGGCATCAGCATAGCTCTTGCCAATAATAATTTCTACAAATATGTACAGAACCCGTCTCAACTGAGCCCCAACTGGATATGGGGATTTGACAAATCCTTGAGTACATACCCCACAAAGAAGAAAACAAGATAGTAGTGAATATGTCTCATGTCGGAGTCGGCGCGCGACGCGTCAACTCCGACATTACGTTTATTCATACTGATAATTGTGATACACTATCTCACACTCACCCCTATCCTGTCAAGACCGCGGAGCGTGTCGACACGCATTATATGTCGCACCGTGACAGGTCGGGTAAGATCGATATCGGCACGCGGATTGAGCACAATCTCATGCTGGTAATTTGCACCGAAACCGCTGCCGAGCCATCGGCCGTAGACATCGGCAAGCGACACATTGAGAGTGTCGCGATAGCTGCTTTCCTCACCGTGATAAGTCACCTCAAGCCACAGATTGGAATAAGGATAATCGTTGGAATGAGTGAGCCCGAACCTCAACGGTCGTCTCACAAGCGAATCATTGTCATGAAGAGCCGTGTCGATAGGCAACAGGCTCACCGTGTCGCCATAAGCCCACCCACGGGCCGGCAGGTCGGTCCAGCGGCTATAATCACGCTGCCCACCCGTACAAGAGGCAACCGCCACCCATAGGGCGGCGATTGCTGTAAGTATGTAGACGATTCTGATCATCTCGCGTTAACAAAATAATATTGCATGACATGACCGGGATCAGGCATTACCGTTTTCCTCACCGCGGAAAGCCTTGGGCCCACGGCCCGACGAAGGTGCCGGACGCTGAGATGGCTGTCGTGTCGGCTGATTGCCACCCTGACGCTCGCCCTGAGGCTGGCCGCCCTGTCGCGGCTGACGGTCATCGCGACGCTGCTGTTCAGGCTGACGGGCTTCATTGCGCGGCTTGTCCTGATGTTCGGGTCGGTCCTGCGGCTTGAACTGCGGCTTCTGACCGGCAGGACGCTGTCCCTTGGGCTTACGATCCCCGCCCTCCTGCCGCTGCGGCTTCTGTTCCTGTCGGGCCTGACTGACAACGGCCGGTTGCTGTTGCGCTGCCGGAGCCGGTGGCTTGTCGCCGGTCTGTTGTGGTTTCTTTTTCTTTTTCTTCTTTTTGGCCTTGTCAAAGCGCGTGAGGTCATCCTGCGAAGCCAGGTCGATAGGCTTGGGCTTTTCGCGCTGTTTTTCCTGACCTTCACGCTCGAGCTTCAGCGGCTTCTCGCCCCGACGGTTCATCTCGATTACCTCAAACGCCCTCTCGGCATCGATGGTCACCAGATTGGCCGCCATCTGCTTGTCGGTAGAATAGGTAATCTCTTTCTTGAATATATCGGTCTTGAAGTGATAATATGTATTGTCGGCCGTCTCGAGGCGCACATTCTTCTCGGGAAGAAATTTGGAGCTCTCCACATAGGTGTCCACCTCGAAGTTGAGACAACACTTGAGCTTGGCACACTGTCCGGCAAGTTTCTGCGGATTGAGCGAAATATCCTGATAACGCGCGGCACTGGTGCCGACCGACACAAAGTTGGTCATCCAACTGGCACAGCACAACGGACGTCCGCACGAGCCGATGCCGCCTATGCGGCCAGCTTCCTGACGCGCGCCAATCTGCTTCATCTCGATGCGCACCTTGAATGTCTCGGCAAGCACCTTGATGAGCTGACGGAAGTCGACACGCTCGTCGGCTATATAGTAGAATATGGCTTTGTTGCCGTCGCCCTGATACTCCACGTCGCCAATCTTCATATTGAGATTGAGCGACTCGGCTATCTTGCGTGCACGTATCATGGTGTCGTTCTCGCGCGCACGGGCCTCCTCATATTTCTCGAGGTCGGCCGGCTTGGCCTTGCGGAACACACGCTTGATCTCGGCATCACTCTTGAAACCGGCGCGACGCATCTGCATGGCCACGAGACGCCCCGTAAGCGTGACGCATCCTATGTCATGGCCTGGAGTGGCCTCCACGGCCACCATCTCGCCGATCTCGAGCGGCAGCCCGAGCGAATTGCGGTAATATCCTTTGCGGGTGTTCTTGAACTGCACTTCGACAATGTCGTCAACACCCGCTCCGGGCACTTCGGGCACATCATCAAGCCAGTCGAAACAATGGAGTTTGCCGCGCGGACAGCGGCGGTCTTTCTCTTTCATGAGCTGACCCTCCTTACTTAGCGAAACTTACAGAGCGTGTCTCGCGGATTACGGTAATCTTCACCTGTCCGGGATAAGTCATCTCGTCCTGGATGCGGCGTGCTATCTCCTCCGAGAGCTTTTCGGTCTCGACATCGTCAATCTTGTCAGCACCCACTATCACACGCAGTTCGCGACCGGCCTGGATGGCATAAGTCTTGATTACGCCGGGATAGCTGAGTGCGAGCTGCTCGAGGTCATTGAGACGCTTGATGTAAGCCTCGACAATCTCGCGGCGTGCGCCCGGACGGGCACCTGAAATAGCGTCGCACACCTGCACTATGGGTGCGAGAAGCGATGTCTGCTCTATCTCGTCGTGGTGAGCACCTATGGCGTTGCATATCTCGGGCTTCTCTTTGTATTTCTCAGCGAGCTTCATGCCGAGGAGAGCGTGGGGCAGTTCGGGCTCCTCATCAGGCACCTTGCCTATGTCGTGGAGCAATCCGGCGCGACGTGCCTTCTTGGGGTTGAGACCAAGCTCGGCGGCCATGATGGCACAGAGGTTGGCCGTCTCGCGCGAGTGTTGCAGCAAGTTCTGGCCATAGCTCGAGCGATATTTCATCTTGCCTACCATACGTATGAGGTCGGGATGCAGACCATGGATACCAAGATCGATGGCGGTGCGCTTGCCGGTCTCGACTATCTCCTCCTCGATCTGACGGCGCACCTTGCCTACAACCTCCTCGATACGGGCGGGATGGATGCGGCCGTCGGCCACAAGCTGATGCAGAGCCAGACGGGCTATCTCGCGACGCACAGGATCGAAGCCCGACAGCACGATGGCTTCGGGGGTGTCATCGACGATAATCTCAATGCCGGTCGCAGCCTCTAGTGCACGGATGTTGCGGCCCTCGCGACCGATGATGCGGCCCTTGATTTCATCGCTGTCGATGTGAAATACAGTCACCGAGTTTTCGATGGCGGTCTCGGTGGCAAGACGCTGTATCGACTGTACGACGATGCGCTTGGCCTCTTTGTTGGCGGTCATCTTGGCCTCGTCCATAATGTCGTGTATATAGGCGGCGGCAGCAGTCTTGGCCTCGTCCTTGAGACTCTCGATGAGCTTCTCCTTGGCCTCTTCGCTCGACAGGCCCGAGATGTGCTCGAGAGCCTCCTGAGCCGAGCGGCGCAGACGGTCAAGCTCCTCGCCACGTACTTCGAGAGCCTGGCTCTGAGCCTCTATCTCGCGGCGCGACTGCTCGATTTCGTTGCGGGCCTTGGTGTTTTCGCTCTGCTGCTGATTGAGCTGCGACTGACGCTGCTTGAGCTTGGCCTCCTCGCTCTGCACGCGCGAGAGCCGCTGGTTGGCGGCCTTCTCGGCCTCGGTCTTGATGCGGAGCTCCTGCTCGCGGGCCTCGAGGAGTTTGTCTTTCATGATCACCTCCGCTTCACGCTGGGCGTCCTCGACGATAGTCTTGGCGCGCGAGCGGCCGGTAGACTTCTGCACGGCCATTAGTATGCCTATGCCCAGTGCCGCTCCTATCAATGCGATGGCGATATAAAGTAATGCTATCATAAACATGTCTGAATGTTGATAATAAAAGGATGAATAAAGATATAAAAAAACACACGTGCCAACCCATGCGGGCCCTCGGGTTTGCGTCGGCTCCACGTCTGAAAATTGCGCGGGGCTTACGGCCACGGGGCTACGATAGGGTCAATCGTGCGTGATGTGTCGGCATGTGCCGCTCCGGCCGAGGCTTTTGTATGCCTGTGTCGGATTATGTTATGTCGTCAAGAAGCAGACTGTCAAAAGTCTGCTCCATGCCGTCGAGCATGCTGTCGAGGCTCTCGCCAGCCTCCAGGTTGGAATAATAAAGCTGGGCAAACCTGAAGGTGACCATCGCCAGGACTTCGGCCGACGACTTGTCGCGGAACTCATCCCTCTCCTTCCATTTTTTCCACAGTCCGTTGATATTTTCTTCGGCACGTCTCACCAGCGGCTCCTGACTGTAGGGCACTGTGAGCTGTATGCGTGGCAGGTCGGCGATACGGATGGATATGTTATGTATTTTGTCAGACATCAAATGCTTAACTGAGCGATGCACTTGTCGATTTCGCGCACTAATTCGGATAGGAATGTACGTGTAGCCTCAACGTCCTTATGGTCGGGGGTCAGCACCGACGACACCTTCAGACGCTCTATCTCGGCGTCTCTGAGCGATAATTCCCGCTCAAGACGCAAGACTTGTGCCTGAAGCTCCGCCACCCGGCCTTCGGCCTCTTCCCGGCCTCGCTTCACCACCTTGTATCGGTCGGCGAGCAAGCGGGCTTTGGACTGGAGCCTGTCGATGCGTTGTTGAAGGTTTCCGGCCATTCTTTTCCAAATTTCTACAAAAGTAATAATTTCTTTCCATTTTTCACACCTCCCGCCCTATCTTTTATTTTTCCGATTTTATTTTTAACTAAAATAATGTTAATACAAAGCACACATTACACCTTATTATATAGAGTGAGTATTGAAAATAAAAAGCATTATAAAAATATTGTGCCAACGCTTGCCGTGATTGAAAAAAGTTGTACCTTTGCAGTCGGGTAAGTCCTACACGACCAGCTCCCCGAGAACTCCGCCAGGTCTTGATCGAAGCAACGGTATCGGGTCGTAGCGGTGCGATGTAGTAAGCTTACCCTTTTTTCGTATCCCTACCTCCCGTCATTTAACGTCCTTAACATAAATGTGTTAAAAAGCCACGCCGTGCCCCTACTTTTTGTTTTACTTTGAACAATTAAAGATTGCTTAACGTTACAAGTTCATAAAGTATCATACTTACTTAGCAAGACTAAACAATCTTCAAAAGTTTCATTCCAAATTTATGAGAGTAATGAAAAAGCAACTGTTTCTTATGGCAGCATTAGGCGGTGTCCTCATGTCGGCCAATGATGTGAACGCACAGGAGACTACAGGTGTAGTAGTCGAAGAGAGCACTTTTGCCGTAGAGCAGGTGCAGTGCAAGGACATTTACACCCCCGGTTCATGGCGCGACAACTGGTATATACAGCTCGGCGCAGGCATGCGCACCCCGATCATGGAGCAGGGCACCAAGGAACGCCGCATCACGGCAATCTATAACATTGGCGTAGGCCGCTGGATTTCACCATACCTCGGATTCCGATTCTCGGCCTACTACGGCTCGATGCACTGGCAGAAAGGCGCAATGGCCTCGGCCCGCACAGCCAATCTCAACGTCGACTTCATGTGGGACATGTGTAACTCCATCGCCGGCTACAATCCCTCACGACCCGTATCAATCATACCCTATGTAGGACTCGGCGGCACATTTGTCTATAACTTCCGCAACGTCAATGGTGCCAATGATTACCATGAGGCCGGACGCATCAAACACAACCAGTGGATGCTTCCTGTATCGGCCGGCATTCAGCTCCGTTTCCGTGTAAGCCCCTATGTCGACCTCTTTGCCGAAGGACGCGCGATGTTCTATGGCGACAACTATAACAATGTAGTGTTTGACCGCCCTATCGACCTCGACATCTCGGCCACCGGCGGTGTGATTATCCACTTCACAGGCTCGAAATTTGAACGCTACAACCCCTGCGACTACGTAAACGCACTCAACCAGGCCAATGCTCAGATCAACGACCTGCGCGGCGCACTCGCCACTACATCGGCCGCTCTTGCTGCCGCCGAGGCCCAGCTCCCCTGCCCCGAGGTACCCGAAGCAGTGGAAGTCGAGAGCACTTCGACCACTCTCTTCCCCACCGTACGCTTCAAGATCAACTCGGCCTATGTATCGTCAGAGGAAATGGTCAACGTATATAACATCGCCGAGTATCTCAAGGCCAACCCCAACGCTCAGATTGTAGTATGCGGATATGCCGACAAGAACACCGGTACATCGGCATATAACATGAAGCTCTCTCAACGTCGCGCCCAGGCCGTGGCCGACATCCTCACCGGCGACTACGGCATCTCGGCTGACCGCCTCATCCTCCAGGCCGAAGGTTCGGACACCCAGGTATATCCCACCAACGACTGGAACCGCATCGTAATTTTCGCCGCTCCGGAATGATCCCTAACCTTTCCTCGTGAACAATAGTTCCCACGTGCTCCCCGGCCCGATACCCTCGGCCGGGGAGCATTCACATATCACCGGGGCATAAAAAAAGCTCAAAAGCGACGCTAACCGTTACTTTTGAGCTTATCCATGATTATCTATACTTTTTCAGAGCATGTCATATGCCGACATCAAAAAAGTTTTGCCACCCCGGGGGCAAGGAAACGCTCCACTTCATAGGGGTAGACGGCGACGTCAATCATCCCGGCGGCATAGGGCGCGATGTCATAGGGATTATAGTGGAAATACAACACATTGTTGCTGATGTATGGCTGACCGGGATAAGTGAGCTGAGCCGTAAAGATGCCGGCTCGGTCGAGCCCGCTGACGGGGACATCGAGCTGACGAGCGAGAGCATTGACTATCACGGGCATTATACTGTCGCGGCCGGCGGCCGTAAACATGTTGTCGAGCGTAAGCACACGTCCGGCCTCGAGGTCGTAGGTGAACGGGCGGATTGTGGTAAACGGATGCGCACCGCCCAGATAGGACGACGAGGTCACCTGATAAGTCACCATCACCTCGTTGAGTTCGGTCACTGAGGCCGTGACATTATTAAAATAACATCCCAGCCCGGCGATACCCTCGGGCAGCGAGTCGACAGGCTCGATGTTTTTATACACCGACTCCTCGCCATCCTCGCCGGCAAGCACCGACACATCCGATACAAACTTACGGATAGCCTCTTCGGGACCCGCACATGCAGTGTCACCGAAACAATATGACAACAGCGAGTCACGCAACACACTCAGATCGGCATCGCCAAGCGACTTGGGCCAGAGCAATGATACAGACTGGTCAAGATAGACAGTGTCGCCCTGCAGCAGTGCGCGATAATTGCGGCCGGCTGTCATAATCACTTCGTTCACAGCAAACTCAGTGATTTCCACGCCATCATCCGACATCTTCTTATCCCTGTCGCCACATCCGGTGGCCATCGCTCCGAGCAGAAGCGAGCAGGAAGCAAACAATACGAGTTTTTTCATTTACATAGGGTTTTTACAACACAAAATTGGGAAATATTACCGCATCTGCCAAATAAACTTATTGACATCCGCAGCGAGACAATATCCCTTATCAGATGTAACACATTGCACTCTCGCAGAGTTTCGAGGCAAAAACGAAAAACAGCACCTTAAATGACCAATTTTTATGATTTTTTGAACAAAATTTGCCAAAAACAAGCCCAATTAACATCTTTACACGTTTAAAAGTTTAGTAATTGATGAAAAATTTCTTACCTTTGCACCGCGAATGTGAAAAACTTTCGCACCATAAAAACCGAATATACTAATCAAAACTCTTTATTACTATGTCTGAAATTGCATCACGAGTTAAGGCTATCATCGTAGATAAGCTCGGTGTTGACGAAAACGAAGTAACCGAAACCGCAGAATTCACCAAAGATCTTGGCGCAGATAGCCTCGACACCGTTGAACTCATCATGGAATTTGAGAAGGAATTTGGCATCACCATCCCCGATGATCAGGCCGAAGGCATCAAGACCGTGGCCGACGCCATCTCTTACATCGAGGCAAACCAGAAGTAATTAGCCTCAAAAACTCCGTCCGCGCCCGATCGCTCAAACCTATCATCATAATACGACCTAAGGTTTGCCGCGAAGATTTGCGGCCGTGAACCATCAAAGGCTCCACTTTCGCCTCTCAGCAAAGTGGAGCCTTATTTCAATTTTTCCTCACTTATACCACAATTTTACAATGGAACTTAAACGAGTTGTAATCACAGGACTCGGAGCTATAACACCTATCGGCAACGATGTGGCCACCACATGGGCCAACGCCCTCGCCGGCGTCAGCGGTGCTGCTCCCATCACCCATTTCGACGCTTCTAAATTCAAGACCCAGTTTGCATGCGAAGTCAAGGGCTACAACGCAGCCGATCACTTCGACCGCAAGAAACTCCGTCAGCTCGACCTCTATGCCCAGTATGGCATCGTCGCAGCCCGTCAGGCCGTAGCCGACTCCAATCTTCTCGAAGCATCCAACCTCGACCGCAACCGCGTGGGTGTAATCGTGGCAGCAGGCATCGGAGGTTTGCACACTTTTGAGGAAGAGGCCGGATATTATGCCGTGAACGGTGCCGAGCAGGGCCCCAAATACAACCCCTTCTTCATCCCCAAGATGATTGCCGACATCGCTTCGGGCCACATCTCCATGGAGTATGAGTTTCATGGTCCCAACTTCGGTGTGGTTTCGGCTTGCGCATCATCCAACAACGCCATTATCGACGCCTTCAACCTCATCCGTCTCGGCAAGGCCGACGCCATCGTCACCGGCGGTGCCGAGGCTGCCATCTATCCCGCAGGTGTGGGCGGCTTCAACTCGATGCACGCTCTCTCGACCCGCAACGACTCGCCCGAGACCGCCTCACGCCCCTTCAGCGCGTCGCGCGACGGCTTCGTAATGGGCGAAGGCTCGGTAGTGCTCGTTCTTGAAGAACTCGAGCATGCCAAGGCTCGCGGTGCCAAGATTTATGCCGAGGTTGCCGGCGGCGGCATGAGTGCCGATGCCTATCACCTCACAGCCACCCATCCCGAAGGTCTGGGTGCAATCCTCTCGATGGGCAACGCTCTCGAGGATGCAGGCATGAAGCCCGAGGATATCGACTATATCAACGTACACGGCACTTCGACCCCCGTAGGTGACATCTCCGAAGTGAAGGCTATCGTTGAGCTCTTCGGCGACCACGCCCACAAGCTCAACATCAGCTCGACCAAGTCGATGACCGGCCACCTGCTCGGTGCGACAGGTGCACTCGAGGCCATGTTCTCCGTGCTCGCTTGCCAGAACGACGTTGTGCCCCCCACCATCAATCACGAGGAGGGTGACAATGACGAAAACATCGACTACACTCTCAATTTCACCTTCAACAAGGCTGAAAACCGCCCCGTGCGCGCAGCTCTCTCCAACTCTTTTGGTTTCGGCGGCCACAACGCTACCGTTATCGTGAAGAAGTACTAAGCGTAATCAACAATGGCCATATCGCAATCATATGATATGGCCTTAAATATAACATAGAGAAAAGTCTCAAATGAAACTTCCGTTTCATTTGAGACTTTTCTCTATGTTATATTCTGAATTATTCTTCTTTTCAGAAAGGCAGGTCGTCGGTGGGGCTGGGAGCCAGATCGACAGCGGGGGGAGGCACGGGCGCGCCGGGAGTTGCGTAACCCGAAGGCATCTGGGGTGCGGGACCATAGGAGGGAGCGGCGGCTACGGGCTGGGCCATGGGAGCGGCGGGAGCTGCATCGGGAGCCTCGGCTTTCCATGCACGGATGTCGACATACCAACGGCCGTTATACTCACGGCTGTCAATGTCAAAGCTGACCTTTACGACCTGACCCACCTGAAGGGGAAACTGGTCGACACGGTCGCCGAAGAAGTTGAAAAATACCTTTTTGGGATATGTCTCCATAGTCTCGAGCACATATTCACGCTTCTTCCAAGCGTTTCCTTTGGCTGAAGTGCCGCCTACTTCGGGCATGGCCACTATAATCTTGCCTGTAATTTCCATTATATCTGTTTATGATTTTACCTTTGGACGTAATTCGTACAAAAGTACTCAAAAATTTGCTACCACTTTGTTAAAATACATTAATAAAGCATTACGCAAGCATCTGAATTATGGCCTGATGCACTCTCAACTGCGAGATTCTTAGTAATTTTGTAGTCTATGAAATATTATCTCCAATATCTGTTTCAGCTCATACTCTCCCCTCGCAACGGATGGGAAGACATCGACAAGGCCATGTCGGCAAGCGGCTCGCGGCTCACCCCGTCGCGCATCGCAGCCGAAGGGTTCTATCCGCTCATAGCTGTGGCAGCCGTCAGTGTGTTCACCCAAGCACTGTTTAAACACCACGTGGTGTTTCTATCCCTGTTCATGAAGATGATTATAACCTTTGTGGCCTACTTCATCTCATATTTTTTCAGTACATTTGTGCTCTCGGTGGCTGTGGAGCCGATGATTGAGGGGGAATATGACGAGCAGCGGTGCCAGACATTCACACTGTTCACCCTCGGGATGCTCGCGATGATTTCAATCATTGTCAACTGTCTGCCCATCACGCCCCTGGTGCTGTTTTTTCTCCCCTGCTACGTCGCGCTCGTACAGTGGAAAGGATGCGAATATATGCACGTGCGCCCTGACCGCATAGGCCATTTCATGATGCTGGCTATTCTGGGAGTGCTGCTCCCTCCATATATTTTCCATTTCATATTCTCTCTCATTTTCTAAAATTATCATGCAATCCAAGGATATAAACATAAAAAACAGGCGTGCGACGTTTGACTACGCCATCGGTGACACCTATACGGCCGGCATCGTGCTCACCGGCACCGAAATCAAGTCGATACGCGAGGGCAAGGCTTCGCTGGTCGATACATTCTGCTATGTCGACAATGGTGAAGTATGGGTAAAAAATATGTATATCGCTGAATACTTCTACGGCTCTTACAACAATCACGCCGAGCGTCGCGACCGTAAACTGCTGCTCTCTCGCAAGGAAATCAACAAGATAGAGAAGTCGGGCAAGGAGGCGGGATTTACCATCGTGCCCCTGCGCCTTTTCATCAATGAGCGCGGTCTTGCCAAACTGGTCATCGGAATAGCCCGAGGCAAGAAAGAGTATGACAAACGACAGTCAATCAAGGAACGCGAAGATAAGCGCGACATGGCCCGCCTGATGCACAAGTAGAGCATTATACGAGGTTAAAGTTTAGAGGTTAAAGTTTATACGCTTCACAAAGCCATTAAACTTTAACCTCTAAACTTTATACTTTAAAATGGCAAGGCCAATATCCACAAGCCGTCGGAGCTGTCGGTGGCCATATACCATGACCTGCCGTCGCCGTGACGCAACATCTTTACCCTGCGCAGAGTCAATGCATGGCCGTTGACAATGATATCTGTTCCCGACATCAGCGAGTCGGTCCCCTCCTTGCCTATCCCGACCGATACGCTGTCGGCTCCGTCAAGATCTGAAATATTGACCCGGCCGTCGGCCTGCGAATCAAACAATATACCTCCGCGGTCGTAACGCATCGTCAATGTCGGACCCGACACTCGCCACACGTCATCGGCCAACTCACGGGCCATGGAATTGGATTCTCCGACTCCAGGACGCTGTCCCTCCTCACCGGGACGTTCCGTCATAATATCCCGTCCCGACGGACTGTCATGGCCACATGAACACACCACGGCGAGCATGCCCATACATACTGTTTTAAGCATCCTTTTTGACTTCATTTCTCGACAATTTTAATCATTACCCTTCCGCTGCGTCCCGTCGAGGCTGAGGTATAGACCAGATGATGGTCGCCAAGGCCGAGTTGGCGTGGATTATAGCTGTCTGACATGGCCGGAGTGCCGTCAATGGTCCACCGGGCGTCGGCCGGCACATGAGGCGACATCAGATATATCCTGTCAGTGTCCATGCGATAGGTGGAATGAAGCGGCACAGGCTCACCCTCCTCGGCATATGTCTCACCCGCTTTATCACCCCATATATAGTCGGCAAGCGATGGATATGAGACAAACGGATTGCCACACCCCTGCATGCGGGCCACATAGTCGTCCCATTCCTTTTCAGCCTCGTCTGGCTCGCAGTCGCGCGCCCATTCACACAGTAGGCCTGTGGCATAAGGCGTGAGGTAAGGATAGTCGGGGCGCAGCATCATATACCCTTCGGCCTTCAGCATATCGGTATGATACATTGCGGCTATATAGAAGTAGGTGCGGGCCAACCGTCCGCGCAACTCACGCGGGGGTGTATACAGGTCGGTCATCGTACCGTATATCTCGGCTCGGCCTACACTCCAGCGGCCAAAGTCTTCTGTAACCACCGAGAGCATACCGGGCCGGCGGTCACCAAGAGCCTTAGCCGCACCTTGAGTGAGCGGGATGAAATTGTGCAGGTCTCCCCCAACGCTGTCGGCTCGCGTCTTGTCATCCCACCATGCGGCAGGGACAATCGAACCTGTAAGATAGCCGGGCGGAAGATGTCCGGCTGACATCTTAACCACACAGCCCTCAAACGGGTCATAAAAACTATAGGATATCTGTTCGAACGTCACAAGCCGCGATGGACGCGCCGTGCGCCTGATAGCAGCCACAAGCCCGTCGCCCGACTTGCCGGCATAAGGATTGAGACTGTTATATGCATCAGGCATCTCCGCGCGGGTAGATACCGTCACGGAGATGCCTGCAAGCAATATTGACAACGCTATGGAGCGTTTCACTTCTGTAATCGTTAAAAAGGTGAGGAGAAAAATTGTCGGTCTGTAGTCTGCACGCTACCGGGCTCAGAGTCCCGTCCGGTGTCAGTAACCGCGGATAATGCCTCGGTTGGAGTTGCGCACGAAGAGTATTATCTCGTCACGCTCTTTCGATGCGGGCAGCTCGGCCTCGATGCGGCTGATGGCGTCGGAGTTGTTAAGGCCGGAGAGATAGAGATAACGGTATATCTCCTGAATGTCGCGGATTGTCTCGTTGGAGTATCCCCTGCGGCGCAGACCGATGGAGTTGACTCCGGCATAGGCTATAGGCTCGCGGCCGGCCTTGACAAACGGGGGGATGTCCTTATTGACCAGCGCGCCGCCCTGAAGCATCACATGAGCTCCGATGTGGCAGAACTGATGGACAAGCGCACCGCCGCCTACGACGGCAAACTCGTCGACCACAACCTCGCCGGCAAGCTGCACAGCGTTTGACATGATGACATTGTCCTTGACCACACAGTCGTGGGCCACGTGGCAATAAGCCATGATGAGACAGTTGCTGCCCACCACAGTCTTGCCCTTGGATGCTGTGCCGCGATGCACGGTCACACACTCGCGTATGGTGGTATTGTCACCGATAATCGCCAGAGTGTCCTCGCCCTTGAACTTGAGGTCCTGCGGGGGACCCGAAATCACGGCTCCGGGATATATATTGCAGTTTTTGCCAATGCGCGCACCCTCCATGATGGTCACATTAGAGTATATGTGTGTGCCTTCGCCTATCTCGACGTTGGGGCCGATTGTGACAAACGGCTCGATCACAACGCTGGGATGAATCTTGGCTTCGGGATGCACGTATGCTAAGGGTTGATTCATTATAGTCTTTCTTATTTGTTCTTTATAATCTGAGCCATAAACTCACACTCGGTGACGATTTTGTCGCCCACGAATGCATAGCCCTTCATCATGGCGCAACCGCGGCGAAGCTCGGTCATGAACGATACGTGGAATAGGAGTGTATCGCCGGGAACGACCTTCTGACGGAACTTCACATTGTCAATCTTCATAAAGTAGGTCGAATAACGCTCAGGCTCATCGACTCCGCTGAGCACAAGCAGGCCGCCGGTCTGGGCCATGGCCTCGATCTGAAGCACGCCGGGCATCACAGGCTCCTGAGGGAAGTGACCGGGGACGAAAGGCTCGTTGGCGGTGATGTTTTTCACGCCGACGATATAATTGGTGCCCTTCTCGATTACCTTGTCGACAAGCTGGAAAGGATAGCGGTGGGGAAGAAGCTCGCGGATGCGGTTGTTGTCCATCAGAGGAGCCTTGTTAGGGTTGTATATCGGGGCCTGTACTTCCTGATGCTTGATGTCCTTGCGGATTTTCTTGGCAAAAGTAGTATTGATGGTATGGCCGGGACGGGTGGCGATGATGCGACCCTTGAGCGGACGTCCTATAAGGGCGATGTCACCGATAAGGTCGAGCAGCTTGTGACGCGCGGGCTCGTTGTCGCTTGTGAGAGGACGCTCGTTGAGATAACCGAGCTCGGCCACATCCTTGCGAGCCACACCCATGAGGTCGGCCAGACGGTCGAGCTCACCCTGTGCCATGGGAGTGTCATAGATGACAATGGCATTGTCGAGGTCACCACCTTTGATGAGATTGTTGGTAACAAGAGGCTCGATTTCGCGTACAAACACGAATGTGCGGCTCGGAGCTATCTCATCGCAATAGGTAGCGATATTCTCAAGGGTGGCAAACTGATTGTTGAGCACCTTAGAGTCAAAGTTGATTTTCACGTCCACCGAAAAGTCATCGTCGGGGAGCACGATAATCGACGAGCCTGTCTCGGGATCTGAGACTTCCATACGCGACTTCACGTAATAGAAATCCTTGTCAGCCTTCTGCTCTACGACACCTACCAAAGCGATGGCCTCGCAGTAAGGGAGCGCGCTGCCATCGAGGATAGGCAGCTCGGGGGCATTGACCTCAATGAGACAGTTGTCGATACCGGCGGCATAGAGAGCCGACATGGCATGTTCGATGGTCGAGACACGGGCATCCCCCTTGGCTATCACGGTGCCACGGTTAGTGGCTACCACATTTTCAGCAAGTGCGTCGATTACAGGCTGACCCTCGAGATCCACACGCTTGATTTTATAGCCGTGGTTTTCGGGAGCGGGGAGAAACCGGGCTGTGATTTCAAGCCCTGTATGGAGTCCTTTGCCTGTGAGCGTAAACTCGCCGTTAAGAGTTCTCTGATTCATATATTATGGTTTCTTTATTTCTTTTTCGATTGTCTTTACCTGCTCGAAGAGTTTGCCCAGACGCTTGGCATAGACAAGTCCGCGGGCATACTCGCCCATCTCGACAGCCGGTGAGCCCATGATACGCTCACCCGGCTTGGTGGCACGACTGACACCGCTCTGCGCTCCTATCTGGGTGCCGTCGGCAAGCGAGATATGGCCTACGATGCCTACCTGTCCGCCAACCATACACTGCCGGCCTATCTTGGCCGAACCGGCCACTCCGGCCTGTGCCGCCATGACCGTATTGTCACCCACCGAGCAGTTGTGGGCTATCTGAATGAGATTGTCGAGCTTCACTCCGTTGCATATTCGTGTCGATCCCATCATGGCGCGGTCGATGGTCGTATTGGCTCCGACCTCCACGTCATCCTCGATGATGACATTGCCGGTCTGAGGTATCTTTTCATAACGACCGTCGACAGGAGCGAATCCAAATCCGTCGGCACCAATCACCGCACCCGAGTGAAGTATACATCTCTTGCCTATACGGCATCCGTCATACACCTTGACACCCGAATAGAGAATGGACTCGTCGCCCACCTCACATCCGTCACCCACATAAGTGTGGGGATAGATTTTTGCTCCGGCTCCGATAACGGCACCTTTGCCAATATATGCAAAGGCTCCGACATAAGCATCCTCGGGTATTACCACACCCTCGGCCACATAGCTGGGCTGCTCGACCCCCTTCTTGACCACACGGGTCATCTCCTGCACCATCTCAAGAAGTCGGGCGATGGTGGCATAAGGATCATCCACACGGATAAGGGTGGCTTTGACAGGCTGTTCGGCCACAAAGTCGCGTTTCACAAGCACCACCGACGAGTCCGTGGTGTAGATATGGTGAGTATATTTGGGATTGGCAAGAAACGAAAGAGCACCGGGCTGGCCTTCTTCAATTTTGGCAAATGTGCCCACTTTCACTTCACCGTCACCTTCGACATCTCCATGCACGAGGGCGGCAAGTTGGTTAGCAGTAAGTTCCATTATAAAATTGGCTGTGCTGTCGGGTATTAATGATAAAATCAGGTATAATTACCCAATTTCAGCGCAAAGATACTTATTTTTTTGTTAACGGCAATGAGCGTTAACTTAAAACAATTAAAACGGGCCCGCATACTCAGTGGAGCGGGCCCGAAACATAATGCTAAATTCCCCGTCTGATGACGTGGTACGTTAGTCCTGTATCACATTGCTGACAATGCCGTCAGTAAATATGATTATGAAATCATTAGTGTACATCCATTGCATGCTCTCGCCTAACGGACTTACGCTGCGTGGCGCACCGCTTATGAGACGTACCTCGGTTTCATTCATTCCTTTGACTATCTTGCCAGCTTTGATGTCAGTCCAATGTGTCACATCGGCCGGCTTGGCCTTAACCACAGCTCCGGCCATATCATCAATTAAAATCGAATTGGCAAGACTTAACCCCTCGGACAGTTCGCGATGACGCTCATTAGTGGCCGGCTTGAATTTCTCGATGTTGATCTTACGCGGCAATATGCCTTTCTCTCTATACTCTACATTTATATCATAAGTCGAGAATGACATGTTACCGTCGCTAAACACATAGTGAGTGACAAAACGATACACTACAGCATCCTTATATTCACCCTCACGTATTTCGCGATACACTGAAAAACTCTTTGCGTCATAGTCCACAGCTTCAATTCTATCAGCATTCCCAAGATTGTCACAGGCATAAATATATGCAGCAATGAAACCGTGCGATTGTTTTTTAGCTGGGAGTTCGACATTTCCGTCAACACTTATCCGTCCGTCTTCTCCGATAGTATTGGGGCGGAATATCTTCACCCCATCCACATCATTAGGTAGGCCGGAGACTTCATGTCTGAGCCATACCACAATGTCAATATCAGGCGTTTTGTCTTTCTTTCTATTGAGCCCCTTTATATCCAGCCCCCAACAGACCGACGCCATGCAGGATACCAATAGCAATAATATGGATTTTCGAAGCATATTCCGTATGATGACTGACTATGTATTTAGAACCTATAACCTACTCGTATCAGGAAATTGCCTGTCTTGCCGGCATCATCACCAACATTAACAAAACCAAATTGATACATAAAATCAAGATTCACACGCTTATACCAAAAGCCAAGACCGGCCTGTAGGCCTACATCAAATTTATTATCAAACTCATAATCATTGCTCGTTGCAAAATCATAGAGTGCGTATGCCCCGACATGCGGATCAAGTTTAAAATCCTCAGTAATGGCATACTTATATCCCATAGTAAACGGTGACCATTTGATGTCATAAGCAGTCATACCATACTCCTCGCCGTTATATTCAAGGTCTGAACCAAAACCGCGGGTACCGATACCGAGTTCCATACCCCAGTAAAGCGGACTCTGACCAAACGACTTATTAAAGGCGATGTCTACATCAAAGCCAACCTTGCTGTTGAGACCGTCTATACCTGTGATACTGTTGATGCTGGGACCAGCACGCAAAATCCACTCAGTATTGGACTTTGTCTTTGTAAAGGTGCGGCTGGTGCGCATCTGAGCAGACGCAGAAAGTACAGCCATTGCTGCGACAATAAAAACAAATAACTTTTTCATTACGATAAAAGAATTTTAATGTTTAATGAATGGTATATTATTTTCTTTATATTTATTATTTGGTTCCTTCAGTGGCAGTGGTCACTACAGTGCCGGCATTCTGCTGTTGTATGCCATGGACACCGTTAGGATATAGGGCGCGAATCATATCTATATCGGTAGGTTTTAAAGAACGGAAATTCACATAACTGGCAGGATATCCGGAAAGACTCACCCATATGGTCTTATTATCCTTATCATAAACTGTCGATGTGTAGAGCGGCTCAATTATCAAATCAGCACCTGAGAGACGGCATGCCTTCTGCAATGCACGAGTCTTTACATTTTCAAGCTCTTGGTTTGTAAGAGTGTTAAGATCTTTGGCTAAAGCGAAATCATAGGGGCCATAGTCCACTCGAGTCTTTGAAATCATATTTAGGTCACATATTTGTGGGAATACAAACACCGCGACATTAGGAGTGGCTTCGCGAGCACTTGCCTCCTCAAAAATAGCAACACTCCCCTTTTTCTGCCCAAAAACGCTGAACGCACCCATTGCAAATACTGCGGTCAACAAGAGGAAAATTCTTCTCATCAAACAATACCCTAAAATACGTGTCGGGCACAACTCTTTGATTAAGATTCTACCGCCTACCCCATGACGGAACTAATTAAAACACTGTACAAAACATTCAAATAGTTGGGGTAATACATTGAATATGTCAGCAAATGTACGACAAAAATCACCCCCCCCAGTTATTTAACTATCATTAACTTATTTATTCATATATTCACAACGCTTATCAGATAAGGATAGGTTTGAATATATCTGTTATTTTTATACTACTAACGGAAATCATCTCCTCTAAAAACTTTTGTTTCTTATCGTGCTTATGAGGCTTTTGTATCTCCTCCCCGGGTATGGCGGGGTGCGGAGTGGGGATAAAAAAAGTCCGCCCGGATTCCTGTGAAGGAGTCCGGGCGGACGGAAGGGGCGGTTATCTACTTTCCCACTTTCGCAGTATCATCGACGTGGTGAGGTTTAACTTCTCTGTTCGGAATGGGAAGAGGTGGAGCCCTCACGCTATGGCCACCTTAAGCTTGTTCGCAGTCGCTGCCGGTCTATGACCGACGCGCTGTATAAGGTTAAGAGAGTGTCCGGAAAGCGACAAATCATTCACTCAATGCAATAATCTACGTATCACTTCGTCGACCCAAGGCTTTCTTGAACGATTAGCCCGTATGGACTGCCTTGTAGCCAAGTCG